>Ga0315281_10000531_pt1 | contig 53009 bp, 46 predicted proteins | sample YL17G07_0_MG_FD_204540 | JGI IMG/M metagenome (GOLD analysis project Ga0315281, IMG submission 204540) | Sediment microbial communities from Yellowstone Lake, YNP, Wyoming, USA - YL17G07_0 | ecosystem: Environmental > Aquatic > Freshwater > Lake > Sediment | place: USA: Wyoming | collected...
ATTTGAACGAGTTTTGTTATCGCTTCAATCGCCGCCGGATGCTTCATGAATTACCGTTGCGCTTGCTTAATGCCTGCGTAGAGCACGTACCTATAAGGCATGCGGCGCTTTGTTAGGAGGCATATAAACTTATTTGATGCCATGAACACACACACCTACATCGAAGATTTGCTCGTCGAGCAACCCGCTACCCAGTGCTTCCCTAAATACGGCAAGTTGTTGAGCCGGAAATAAACTGATGGATATTTTGCGGCTTCTATCTCTCCCCGAAGGCAAGACACTCGAATTCAAGCGGGACTTGTCATCACCCAAGCCGGTGTTGCGCACGCTGGTGGCGTTTGCCAATACGGCTGGCGGGACGCTGATTATCGGCAAGGCAGATGATGGTGCGGTTGTCGGGGTGGGCGATGTATTGGCCGAAGAAGAGCGGCTGGCCAGCCTGATCTCCGACAGCATTGCGCCTGCCATGATGCCCGAGATAGAGGCAATCACCGTAGAGGGTAAATCGCTGTTGCTGGTGCGAGTGGCTCACTGGCCGGGGCCGTTTTACCTGAAGGAGATGGGGCCGGTAGATGGGGTGTATGTGCGGCTGGGCTCCACCAACCGTAAGGCGGATGCGGCCATGCTCGATGAGCTGGGCCGTCTGCACAGTAATAGCGCTTTTGATCAGTTGCCTTGCGCCGGTACTTCGCAAGCAGATTTGGACATGCTGGCAGTGCGGCGGTGGTTTGCTGACAAGAATCGCATCATGGATGCAGCAACACTGGAATCGCTGGGTGTTCTGGTGCGTCATGGCAGCGGACGCGTGGCCTCCAATGGCGGACTGATTTTGTTCGGTAACGCCGAGGTGCAGCAGCGCTGCTTTCCCGATGCGCGCATTTCCTGCGCGCGTTTTCGTGGCAGCGACAAGAGCGAGTTTATCGACCGGCAGGAGATGGGAAATCTGCTGGATGCAGTGGCCGATGTGCCGAAGTTCATCGCCCGCAACACCCGGCTGGCATCACGTATCGCAGGTATGCAACGGCAGGATATTCCCGAATATCCTGCCATTGCGATTCGCGAGGTGCTGGTCAATGCCTTGGCTCATGCCGATTATGCCTGTGCCGGGATGCGCATTTTCGTTTCGATTTTTTCCGACCGGCTGGAAATTCAAAGCCCCGGTATGTTTCCTTTTGGCATGACGCTGGATGATTTCATGGCGGGCGTAAGCCGAATCCGAAATCGCGTGATCTGCCGCGTGCTGCACGAGGCGGGGCTGATGGAACAATGGGGTAGCGGCTATCAGCGCATCGTACACCTGTGCCAATGAAGGTTACCCTGAGCCGGAATGGCAGGAGATGGGCATGTGCACACGCGTTATCTTCCGTCCACATCCGGAAGTTGCAGCCAGTGAGCCTGTAAATGTCCCTGTAAATGTCCCCGTAAATGTCCCTGTAAAAATGGAAGGACTCAGTGAGCGGCAACAGTGGTTTGTGGAGCAACTCAGTGCCGGCAGAAAAGTGAAGGCGGCAGATATTGAGGCACGGTGGAATGTAGTCGAGAAAACCGCCAAAAGGGATATTGCGGAATTGCGTAAGCTGGAATTGGTCGAGTTTGTTGGGGCGGCCAAGACGGGTAGCTATCGGTTGAAACTGCCGGAAAAGGGTAGTTAGCGATGTCATCGTTTCTATCTCTGGAAAGAGGCGAAATGAGGCTGTGTTTTTTATTAGGGAAACGCGGATTTATTTGGTTTTGTCGTTCCCGCGAAAGCGGGAACCCAGTCGAATCAAGCATCTGGATCCCCGCCTTCGCGGGGATGACGAATTAATCTGCGTTTCCTTAGAACTGCTATTAGAAAGCGTAAATTTTCAATATCCAATTGATTTATATATAGGGTTCTAATGAACATGTCTGATGAAAACCGCATTAAAAGCTCAAAGGATATTTAGCCTTTGGCCACCAAATTTATCCAATTTCAAACCTTTTTAACCCATTTTTTGTGCGCATAAATTGTGTAATTTATTGTATTAAAAGCAATTATTAATTGGATAAATTTTTCATCAGGCAAATAATTTAGTCGATTCAATCCATGATCTACACCGAAAACAGTCTTGTCGAACAACCCGCCATCCAGCTCTTTGCCGAGTTAGGCTGGGAGACGCTATCTGCTTCGGATGAAGTGATGGGCGCGAGTGGCACGCTTGGTCGCGAGACGAAATCCGAAGTGGTGCTGGCCGTGCGCTTGCGCAATGTGCTGGTGCGATTGAATCCATCGCTACCATCCGAAGCAATCTCCGCCGCCGTGGATGAATTGTCGCGCGACCGCTCGGCGATGATACCTACCGCTGCGAACCGCGAGCTTTGGGCGTTGATGCGCGACGGTGTGAAAGTGTCTGTGCCTGACCCGGTGAGGGGCGGGCAGAAGGACGAGCGGGTGCGGGTGGTGGATTGGGACGATCCAACCGCCAACGATTTCCTGCTGGTGAGCCAGATGACCATCGTCGGCCAGCTTTATACCTGCCGACCGGACTTGATCGGTTTCGTGAATGGTCTGCCGTGGGTGGTGATCGAGTTGAAGAAGCCGGGCGTGCCTGCCAGGCAAGCCTTTGATGGCAACCTCACCAGCTACAAGCATGCGCAGAACGGCGTTCCTGCGCTGTTCTGGTCGAATGCCCTGCTCATTGCATCCAACGGTACGGATAGCCGCGTCGGCTCGCTTACCGCCGATTGGGAGCGGTTCTTTGAGTGGAAGCGCATCGAGAGTGAAGATGAGCCGCGCCGTGTGTCGCTGGAAGTGATGCTGCGCGGGTTGTGCGAACCTTCGCGTTTGCTCGATCTGACGGAAAATTACACGCTGTTTTCCGAGCACAAGAGCGGGCTGACCAAAATCATCGGGCAGAACCATCAGTTCATCGGCGTGAACAATGCCATCCGCGCCATGCTCAAGGCGCGCGAGGAAGGCCACGGGCGCGGCGGCGTGTTCTGGCAGACGCAGGGTTCCGGCAAAAGTTTTTCGATGGTGTTCTTTGCGCAGAAGGTGCTGCGCAAGATTCCGGGCAACTGGACGTTTGTGGTTGTCACCGACCGGGTGGAGCTGGATGACCAGATTGCCAAGACCTTCGCTGCTTGTGGCGCGGTGAGCGATGCGACCGCCTGCCATGCGCAAAGTGGGGCGCAATTGCGCGAACTGCTTTCCGGCAACAACCGTTATGTGTTCACGCTGATCCACAAGTTTCAATCTGCCGAGGTGCTGTGCGACCGGCGCGATGTGATCGTGCTGACCGACGAGGCGCACCGCAGCCAATATGACACGCTGGCGCTGAACATGCGCGCCGCGCTGCCCAATGCGATGTTCGTTGCCTTCACCGGCACGCCGCTGATTGCGGGTGAGGAGCGCACCCGCGAGGTGTTCGGCGATTATGTTTCCATCTACGACTTCCAGCAATCCGTGGAGGATGGCGCGACGGTGCCGCTGTTCTACGAGAACCGCACGCCGGAATTGCATCTCGACAATCCCGACCTGAACGATGACATCTACGAACTGATCGAAAACGCCGATCTCTCCGATGAGGCTGAGAAAAAACTGGAGCGTGAGCTGGGGCGGCAGTATCACCTCATCACTCGCGACGACAGGCTGGATACAGTGGCGCAGGACATCGTGAAGCATTTCCTCGGGCGCGGATTCCAGGGCAAGGCGATGGTGGTGTCCATCGACAAAGCGACTGCGCTGCGCATGTATGACAAGGTGCGTAAGTATTGGCCGAAAACACCCTCTCCTCAATCCTCTGGTGAAACAACTAGCCATTCGACTAGGCCGCCAAAAGACGGCGACCAAGTCGCTGGTTATCCCGCAAGCGGGCGAGGAGGCGAACGAGAAAATCAATTTTTAACTCCTGACAAGACCGATATGGCGGTGGTGGTCTCGGCAGGGCAAAACGAGATTGAACAGATGGCAAAACTAGGCATAGACATCGTGCCGCACCGCAAGCGTATGAACGAGGAGAAGCTGGACGACAGGTTCAAAGACCCCAATGATCCGCTGCGACTGGTGTTCGTGTGCGCGATGTGGCTGACCGGCTTCGATGCACCGAATTGTTCGACAGTGTATCTCGACAAGCCGATGCGCAACCACACACTGATGCAAACCATCGCCCGTGCCAATCGTGTGTACCCCGGCAAGCAGAGCGGCTTGATCGTGGATTATGCCAATGTGTTTGCCTCGCTGGAGAAGGCGCTGGCGATCTACGGCAAAGGTGCAGGCGGTGCGATGCCGGTGCGCGACAAGAAAGCGCTGGCGGATGAGCTACGTTATGCGGTGAATGACGCGAATGTGTATTGTATGGAACATGGCATCGCCTTGGCGGAAATCGAGAACATGCCGACAGCCAACTTTGCTCAGGCTGGAGCGATCCAATCTGCCGCCGACAGGTTGATGGCCCCGGAGTCGATCAAGCGCGATTTTCTTGCGCTGGAAGCGTTGCTTAGCAGCCTGTATCGCGCTGTGAAGCCCGATCCGGTGGCGATTGAATTTGCCCAACGATGTGGCTGCCTGGCCGCGATTGCCGAGTGCATCCGCAACGTGAGCGACCCGCCGGATATTTCTCACATCATGCAGGGTATCCAGGATTTACTGGATGAATCCATCGCTGCTGAACCCTTCAAGATTCGGCAAACCACCGTAACGTATGGGCAGATCGATTTGTCGAAAATCAATTTCGAGGCGCTGCGCAAACGCTTCAATGGCAAGAAGCCGAGCAATACGGATATTGAGCGATTGAAAGCGGCGGTACGTGCGCAACTGGAACGCATGGTGCGGCTTAATCCAACTCGCGCCGACTATCTGTCCAAGTTTCAGGAACTCATCGAAGGCTACAACTCGGGAAGCCGCAACATCGAGGAGATTTTCAGGGAATTGCTGGCGCTATCAACCATACTGACAGAGGAGCAGACTCGCCATGTACGCGAGCATCTATCCGAGGAAGATCTGACCATATTCGACATCCTGACCCGACCAGCGCCGGAGCTGACCACCGAAGAACGCGAAGAAGTGAAGAAGGTCGCGCACCGTTTGCTGGAGAAGCTGCATAAGCTGCTGGTGCTGGGCTGGCGGCAGAAGATTTCCACCCGTGCCCGCGTGAAGATCGAGATCGAAAATGCGCTCGATGAAGGCTTGCCACGCGCTTACACCAAGGAACTCTATGAGGACAAATGCTCAGCAGTATTCGAGCATGTGTATCAAAGTTATCAGGGGGAAGGGCAGAGTGTTTATGCTGCGTGATTGGATCGGGTTTTGAGTAGCCGTTTTGTGTCGAAACCGGAATGTCACCAAGTGCCGCTTTCGAGCAGTGTAAATCCAAATTATCAGATGGGGCGGAAGCAAAAGCAGGTGCGGCAAACTGACAGTTTGTGTCAGACCAAGTCTGAACGCTACAGTTTAGCGTTTTTCAATGCGTGTCATGCGGTTTAGATTCGCCATTATGGGGATACTTTGCTAGCATTGCGGAAAATATAAGCCATACGAAAATCAATCTTGCCAATTTCCTGGAATGCCTCGCTGGTTTTTCTGTCCGTGCTGGTCGCCATGATCGGCTCGTTTACCGCGCTTACCCATGCGCAACGGATGCGCGAGAGCACAGGCCGTGCGGCGATGCTGTGGATGGTTGTCGGCAGTATCACCCTGGGCACGGCGGTCTGGTCGATGCACTTCCTCGGCATGTTGGCGTTTCATCTGCCTGTCCCCATCGCGTATGACTTGGAGCTGACCATCTTTTCCGCCTTGCCGGCCATTGCCGCAGCCCTGTTAGGTTTCAAGGTATTGCGTGAATCCCGTATCGGCACCAAGCGCATACTGGCCAGCGGATTGTTGATGGGCTTGGGTATCAGCGTGATGCACTACACCGGGATGGCCGCACTCAAGATGTCGCCGCCTGTTGGCTACAACCCGGTGATTTTCGCCTTGTCCGTGGCAATTGCCATCATCGCTTCATGGGGCGCGTTGCTGATGATGTATCAGGGCGAGCGCGTCAAGTTGCCGCCATTGCCGCGCTTCATGCTGGGTGCGGTCATCATGGGTTCGGCGATTTCCGGGATGCACTATACCGCCATGCTGGGCGTGAACATCTCGCCCGGCAGCACGTGCCTGGCTGGCGCTACACGCATCGAGCCGGACATCCTTGCCGTGCTGGTGTCGTTGACTTCCCTGTTCTGGTTCGGCGGCGGCATCCTCGCTACCCTGTTTGACCGGCGCATGGCGCGGCAAAACGCGCAGGCATTGGCGGAACTTGAGCAGGCTCACTCTGAGTTGCAGGCGCGTGCCGCAGGGCAAGCCGCTGAAATGACACGATCCCTGCGCGAAAGCGAAGAGCGGCTGCGCATGACGCTGAGATGCGCGCCGGATGCGGTGTTTATCTGCGAGAAAGACGGGCGCATTGTGTACGTCAACGACAATGCTATCGATGTGCTGGGATACAGCTATGACGAGTTGCACCGCATGACGGTGTTTGACCTGGCGCCGGCGGACTGGCGCGAGCGTTACCGGCAGGGAGCCCGGCAGATCGTGTCTTCAAGCGAACGCCATATTTTCGAAATTCGCCTGGTCAGGAAAGATGGCAGCAAAATTCCGATGGAATTGAATGCGGTGCTTCTGCCCAATGGCCAGGTGTATGGCTCATGCCGGGATATCACCGAACGCAAGGCCGTTCAACATGCATTACTGGATTCTCAGGAAAACCTGCAACGCCTGCTCGATTCAGTGGCGGAGGGCATCTATGGCGTGGATACCAGGGGCAATTGCACTTTCGTAAATGCCGCGTTCCTGCGCATTCTTGGCTATTGGAATGCCAGCGAAGTTGTCGGCAAACATATCCACTCGCTGATTCATTACGCTCATGCGGATGGACATCCCTATCTGGCGAGCGAATGCCGCATATATTGCGCTTTCAGGAATAACCAGAAAATCAATGCGTCGGACGAGGTGTTCTGGCGCAAGGATGGCACAAGCGTTGCGGTGGAATACTGGTCGCATCCCATCATCAAGAACGGCATCGTGATCGGTGCGGTGACTACTTTCCTGGACATCACCGAACGCAAATTGGCCGAAGAGGTGCTGCGTCGATCCGAGGCAAAGCTGCGCACACTCTACGATTCGACCAGCGACGCGGTGATGCTGCTGGACGAGAAGGGTTTTTTCGACTGCAACAAGGCGACCCTGGCGATATTCGGTTGTGCCACGCGGGAAGAGTTCTGTTCAAAACATCCTGCCGATTTGTCGCCGTCCGAGCAGCCCTGCGGCACAAGTTCATTGGTGCTGTCCAACCGGCAGATCGCCAGGGCGATGAAAGATGGCAGCAACCGCTTCCAATGGGTGCACAAGCGGGCCGACACCGGCAGGACATTCCCCGCCGATGTATTGCTCAATGCCATGGAGCTGGACGGCAAACAGGTTCTCCAGGCGACTGTCCGCGACATTACCGAGCACAAGCAAAACGAACAAAAAATCCACCAGTTGGCTTTCTATGATCCGCTCACCGATCTGCCCAACCGCCGCTTGCTCATGGATCGCCTGCAACAGTCTTTTGCGGTGAGCGCGCGCAATGACCAGCATGGCGCCGTGCTGTTCCTCGACCTGGACAACTTCAAGACACTCAACGATGCCAAGGGGCACGACATCGGCGATTTGCTGCTGGTCGAAGTCGCCAGGCGGCTGGAATCCTGCGTGCGCGACGGCGATACGGTGGCGCGTCTGGGCGGCGATGAATTCGTGGTCGTGCTGGAGACGCTCAGTGTCAATACCGGCGATGCCGCGTCGCAGGCCGAACTGGTTGCCGAGAAGATACACGCTGCCTTGAATCTGCCGTATCAACTCAAGGAGCACATATACCACACCACGCCGAGTATCGGCATCGTGCTGTTCCGCGGCCACCAGGAGAGCCTCGATGATTTGCTCAAACATGCCGACACTGCCATGTATCAGGCCAAGACGGCGGGGCGCAATGCCATTCGCTTCTACGACCCGGCCATACAGATTGCCATTGAAGCGCGCGCCGACATGGAAACCGAATTGCGCCTGGCGCTCGAGAACCGGCAATTCCGTTTGTATTACCAGATTCAGGTGGACAGCCTGCGCCGACCGTTGGGTGCGGAAGTGCTGTTGCGCTGGGAACATCCCGAACGGGGCCTGGTTTCTCCCGATCAATTCATCCCGCTCACCGAAGAGGCCGGGATCATTGTGCCGTTAGGCCTATGGGTGCTGCAAACCGCCTGCGCGCAGCTCAGGGCATGGCAACATGACGCGTTGACGCGCGACCTGACGCTGGCGGTAAATGTCAGCGCCAGGCAATTCCGCCAGGCCGATTTTGTCGCGCGGGTGCAAAGCACGTTGCTGGAAAGCGGCGCGAAACCTTCACATCTCAAACTGGAACTGACTGAGAGCATCGTGCTGGAAAATGTCGAGGGCACCATTGCAAAGATGCGTGAGCTGAAACTGCTCGGCGTGAGTTTCTCCATGGACGATTTCGGTACCGGTTACTCATCGCTGCAATACCTCAAGCGGCTGCCGCTCGACCAGATCAAGATTGACCAATCTTTTGTGCGCGACATCGCCAGCGATCCAAACGATGCCGCCATCGTACATACCATTATCGCGATGACCGAGGCGCTGGGTTTGAACGTGATTGCGGAAGGCGTGGAGACCGAAGCGCAACGCGAATTCCTGGACAAACACGGCTGCCATGCCTTTCAGGGTTATCTGTTCAGCAAACCGATCGAGGTGAAGCAGTTCGAAGCGTTGCTGGGCAAGCTGTAAACGTAACCGAATTATTTTATTGGTGGGCGGTATTGGTTTCGAACCAACGACCCCTGCCGTGTGAAGGCAGTGCTCTACCGCTGAGCTAACCGCCCATTCGAGGGCGCGCATTAAATCATACTGGGCGTTTGCCGGTCAATTGTTTGTGGCGAGCAAGGTGGCGTAAAATGTGCGCTCTTTGTTTCCGGTTGAAGCCATGTCCATACGCACTCGTTTTGCGCCCAGTCCAACGGGTTACCTGCATATTGGCGGCGCCCGCACCGCGCTGTTCTCATGGGCTTACGCCCGCAAGCATGGCGGTACTTTCATTTTGCGCATCGAGGATACCGACGTCGAGCGCTCCACACCCGAAGCGGTGCAGGCCATTCTGGACGGCATGGCGTGGCTCAACCTGGATTACGACGAAGGCCCGTTCTACCAGATGCGGAGCATGGAACGCTACAAGGCAGTGATCCAGCACATGCTGGCGCAAGGCAGTGCCTATTATTGCTACACCTCACCAGCGGAACTGGAGGCCATGCGCGAGGCGCAGCGCGCGCGCGGCGAGAAGCCGCGTTACAATGGTCGTTGGCGTCCGGAGGCCGGTAAGGCACTGCCCGAGCCACCGCCGGGGGTGAAACCGGTGGTGCGTTTCAAGAATCCTGCCCAGGGCACAGTGATATGGAAGGATATGGTGAAAGGTTATATCGAGTTCGACAATGGCGAGCTGGACGACCTTATCATTGCGCGTGCCGACGGCACGCCTACCTATAACTTCTGCGTGGTGGTGGACGACTGGGAAATGCGCATCACGCACGTGATTCGCGGCGACGACCACGTCAACAATACGCCGCGCCAGATCAACATTCTCAAGGCATTGGGCGCGACCGTGCCGCAATACGCACATCTTTCCATGATCCTCGGCGATGACGGCACCAAGCTTTCCAAGCGCCACGGCGCCGTCAGTGTGATGCAATACGACGAGGATGGTTATCTGCCGGAAGCGGTGGTGAATTATCTGGCGCGATTGGGATGGTCGCACGGCGACGAAGAGATATTTTCGGCGGAGCAATTCTGCGCATGGTTCGATCTTGACCACATCACGCCGTCCGCCGCACAGTTCAATACCGAGAAATTAAACTGGCTCAACCAGCACTATTTGAAGCAGACGGACAATATGCGGCTTGCAGGGCTGGTGCGCCCGCGTCTCGAGGCGCGGGGCGTGACCATAAGCGCCGCACCTGAGCTGGAGGCCATCATCACGCTTTACAAGGAGCGTGTGGTGACCCTCAACGAATTGGCCGATGCCGCAGAAGTGTTTTATATTGACCTGCACCCCGCCAAGGAGTTGCTGGAAACCCAATTGTCCGCTGAAGCGATACCAGCGTTGCATGAACTGCTGGAACGCTTCAAGGAAATAGCATGGGAAACTCCGGCAATCAATGCAGCAATCAAGGAAATAGTCGACAAGCATGGTTTGAAAATGCCCAAGCTGGCGATGCCGCTGCGTGTGATGCTCACCGGACAAACCCAGACTCCATCGGTAGGTGAGGTGGTGGCGCTATTCCCGCGCGAGACCGTATTGGCGCGCATGATGCGGCACTTGCGGTAACTTCCCGAATAACCCGGATAAACCAGCCGGGCAAAGCACATCACGTCATGCCGATAGGTTGATATAATGTTCGGCAGAGACATTCGTGGTAGCACCAGACAGCAACTGCCCCAAATGTAAACGCTGCCCGACGCTTGCATCTCGTTGGTGGCTATCCAGACCAATGCATTCAACCCGCGGCAAACCGGAGTAACGTTCATGCATAAAAGCACGTCGTATATCCTCGAAGTCAGACCCAAAATTCCGGCACGATTAGCCAGGCTCGAAGAGTTGGCCAATAACTTGTGGTATAGCTGGGATCTGCCAACGCGCGACCTGTTTTTTTATATCCATCGTAACCTGTGGGATAAGGTAGGCCAGAACCCGAAAGCTTTCTTGCGTAGCGTGGATGAACAGCGCCTGATTGACGCGTCGGAAGACCCGGGCTTCCTGGCTAGTTACAGCCGCGTCCTGGCAGCCTATGACTCTTACCACCTCAACCCGGCGCGCAACAGCCATACCAAAGAGTTTGCGGGGAACGATTTGGTGGCCTATTTCTGTGCCGAGTTTGGTTTCCACGAAAGCTTCCCAATTTATTCCGGCGGCTTGGGTATCCTGGCGGGAGACCACTGCAAGTCTGCCAGCGACATGCACCTGCCGTTTGTCGGCATCGGCCTGCTTTATCGCCGGGGTTATTTCCAGCAAACCATAGACAGGGATGGCAACCAGAATGCCATTTACACCGATTCTGAATTCGAGAATTTGCCTATCTCCCCGGTTTTGCGCGGGGATGGTTCCGCAGTGCATGTGAGCGTCGAATTGCCGGGCCGCAGGGTGGCGATAAAAGTATGGCAGGCACGTGTGGGCAATATAACGCTGCACCTGCTGGATACCGATCTCGATGAGAATTCCCTGCATGACCGCGCCATCACGCACCATTTATACGGCGGCGACAAGTCCATGCGCATCGAGCAGGAAATTGTGCTCGGCATCGGCGGCGTCCGCGCCCTTGCGGAAATGGGCATCAAGCCGACCGCGTGGCACATGAATGAAGGCCATGCCGCATTCATGCCGCTGGAACGTATCCGCACCCTGACGGAACAAGGCATGGGTTTTTCGGGCGCACTCGAAGCCGTCGCCGCCCACACTATATTTACCACGCATACGGCTGTGCCGGCCGGACATGATCATTTCAATCACGGCATGCTGGCACCCTATTTCGAGCAGTATTACCCGCAATTAAAAATCAGCCGCGAGGAATTTCTTGCCTTGGGGCATGTTTCCGACACGCCGGATTTCAATATGACCGCGCTGGCAATTCATTGCTCGCGCTTCCAGAATGGCGTGTCACGCATCCACGGCAAGGTTTCTTCCAGAATATGCGCTGAAATGTGGCCGGAAATCGAGGCGGAAGAAAACCCCATGAGCTATGTCACCAACGGGGTGCATTTGCCCACTTTCCTGGCCAAGGAGTGGTCGGAAGTGTTCGTGCGCTTTCTCGGCTGGGACTGGAGCCAGCGCCTTGCTGATGTCGATTGCTGGAAGCAGATTGACAGCATCCCGGATCATCAATACTGGAGCGTGCGCGAATCGATCAAGTCGAGGATGCTGATGCTCATCCGCCACATCATCGGCCAGCAGCACTTTCGCAACCACGGCTCGGAAGCGCATCTCGAGCGCGTGCTGAAGTATGCCGATCCGGCCAATCCGAATGTGCTCACCATCGGCTTTGCGCGCCGCTTTGCAACCTATAAACGGGCAACGTTGCTGTTTGAAAACCTGGACTGGTTGCGCCAGATCATGCACGACCCGGAGCGCCCGGTGCTGTTCATTTTCGCCGGCAAGGCACACCCGGCAGATATTCCGGGGCAGGATTTGATCCGCCGCATCACGCAGATTTCGCGCATGCCGGAATTCGAGGGCAAGGTGCTGATGCTCGAAGGATACGACCTGAGGCTTGCCCGGCGCATGGTGTCCGGGGTGGATGTGTGGCTGAACAACCCGTTGTATCCGCTTGAGGCGAGCGGCACTTCAGGCATGAAGGCGGCCATGAACGGTGTGCTCAACCTGTCCGTGCTGGATGGCTGGTGGGATGAGGGTTATGACGGCAAAAATGGCTGGGCGATCAAACCGGTTGCGGAATCGCTGCCGGAAGCTCAGCGCAACCGCGAAGAAAGCCAGACCTTGTACGAGCTGTTGCAGGATCATGTCATCCCGACCTATTACAACCGCAACAAGATGGGCTATTCGCCGGAATGGGTGAAAATGTCCAAGCAATCCGTCGCAACCCTGTTGCCGCGTTTTAACTCCACGCGCATGGTGGGTGAGTATGTGGCCAAGGCTTACGTGCCGGCTACCCGGCAATACCGCAAGTATTGCGGCAGCCAGTTTGAAGGCACGCGTCAAATTGCGGCATGGAAAAATACCGTCAGCAAGGCATGGCCCGGTATGACGATACGCCTCCTGAATGTACCCAGGCAGAGGATCAATTTCAGGGATGGCGTGCACTTCGAGGTGGGCGTCAATTTAAACGGCCTGCAACCTGATGATGTGGTGGTGGAAATGCTGCTCGGCCATCAGAGCAATAGGGAAAAGCTCAAGCAGTCGATAAAATACAAGTTTCAGGCGCAAGGTGCTGCCAATGAAGCAGGCGAGCATATTTTTTCGCTCGAGTTGACTCCAGAGCAATGCGGAAAGCTCGAGTATTACATACGGATTTATCCTTACCATGAAATGCTGACTCACCCGTTTGAGATGGGCTGTATGCGCTGGCTGTAACGATGCGGGTATTGTTTGTCACTTCTGAAGCAGCGCCGCTGATCAAGACTGGCGGGCTGGGCGATGTCAGCGCCGCGTTGCCGGCGGCGTTGCATGGCATGGGCGTGGATGCGCGCGTGCTGTTGCCGGGCTATCCGCAAGTGTTGAAGGCGTTGCCATCCCTGCAAATTGCCACCGACTTCCCCGTCTTGCCCGGCTTTCCCCCGGCGCGCCTGTTGTCCGGAACCTTGCCGGATAGTGTGCCGCTCTGGGTAGTCGAATGCCCGGAGTTGTACCTGCGTGGCGGCGGACCCTATCAGGACGAACACGGCGTGGATTGGACGGATAACGCGCAACGCTTCGGGCTGCTGTCAAAAATTGCCGCCGTGTTGGGCAGCGCGGATTCACCGCTGGAGTGGAAGCCCGATGTGGTGCATTGCAGTGACTGGCAGACCGGGCTGACTCCGGCCTATTTGCATTTTGCGCCGGGCGCCGCACCGTGTGTGATGACCATACACAATCTTGCATTTCAAGGCATATTTCCGTTGCAGACGGCTGTGGAACTGGGATTGCCTGGTGAGTGCCTTCAACTGGAGGGCGCGGAATATTACGGCGACCTGTCCTTCCTGAAAGCAGGATTGTATTACGCCGACCACATCACCACGGTGAGCCCGTCATATGCCGAAGAAATCCAGACCGATGCCTTGGGGTTCAACATGCAGGGCTTGCTTGCTCACCGGCGCGAGGTTTTGAGCGGCATCCTGAACGGTATTGATACCGCAGAATGGAACCCCGCTGCCGACCCCAATCTCGCCCAAGCCTACGATGCTGCGAACATACAGGGGAAGCCCGCCAACAAGCGCGAGTTGCAAAAGCGCATGGGTTTGCACATTGATCCAAAGGTGCCCTTGTTTGGATTGGTGAGCCGTTTCACCCACCAGAAGGGCTTGGATCTGGTGCTCGAAATTGCGCCGCAGTTGATAGCATTGCCGGCGCAACTGGTGCTGCTGGGCAGCGGCGATGCGGGCATGCAGCGGACGGCGCTGGAGCTTTCGCACCGTTATTCCGGGCAGGCCGGCGCTTATGTGGGTTTCGATGAAGGGTTATCTCACCTGATCGAAGCCGGCGCGGATATTTTCCTGATGCCATCGCGTTTCGAGCCATGCGGCCTCAACCAGATGTACAGCCAGCGCTATGGCACGCCGCCTGTGGTGCATGCAACCGGTGGCCTGATAGACACGGTGGTAGATTGCAATGCAGCCACGTTGAAACGGGGCGAGGCTACCGGCTTCGTATTCGACAGCGCGGATGCCTCCGGCCTGCTGAGCGCCGTGCGCCGTGCCGTGGTAGCCTACCATAATAAAAAAACCTGGCGGGCATTGCAACGCAATGGCATGAGCAAGGATTTCGGCTGGGGCAGAAGCGCCGCCGCCTATCGCGATATTTATGCGCGACTGATGCGGGGATAGCTCGTTTTTGTGCGCTTTCGCCAGCGCCTCGTAGCAGATGTGACTTTACGTTTGCCACGTTGCTGCTTTACAATTAAACTCGTTTTCCTTTACGTTTAATGCGCGATGACCGCTGACCTTCGCCGTTCCATGCTTGCCGCCATAGCCCAGAATGGCAGCAATGTCGCTGCCCGGCTGGCTGAGCAGTATGGAGTGTCGCGCCAGTCTGCCAGCGCATGGCTGGCGAAGCTGAAGCAGGAAGGGGCTGTCACCTCTTCCGGTGTGGGGCGCGGAGTGCGCTATCACTTGGCAACGCTGGCGCAGGTGCGGCAGGTCTATGCGCGTGAGGGGCTGCACGAGGATAGGGTGTGGAGTGAGGCCATCGCACCCGCAGTGCGCGATCTGCCCGCCAATGTTCGCGACATCTGGCACTATGCGGTAACGGAGATGGTGAATAATGCGATTGACCATTCCGGCTCGGAACGGGTGACGGTGGAGCTGCTGCGCGATGCGCTGAATACGACAATGTATGTCGCCGACGAGGGCGAGGGGATTTTCCTGAAGATTCAACGGGCGTTGAATTTGTATGATCCGCGCGAGGCAATTCTGGAGTTGGCCAAGGGCAAGCTGACTACCGATCCGGCCAACCATACCGGCGAAGGCATCTTTTTTTCGTCCAAGGTGCTGGATGCCTTCGATATTCGTTCCGGCACACTGCATTTCATGCACGATGGGTGGAAGGTGGACGTGTTGCTGGAGCGTTGCGCTGATGCCCCCGGTACGCTGGTGTTGATGCGCTTGGCCAACGATAGCGGGCGCACATTAAAGGAGGTGTTCGACCAGTTCGCCGCACCGGAGGAATACACCTTCGCCAAGACCATCGTGCCGGTGCGCCTGGCGCAGCATGAGGGGGAGAAGCTGGTTTCCCGTTCGCAGGCCAAGCGTCTGACGATGCGCTTTGAACGCTTTCAGACGGTGGTGCTGGATTTCACCGGGGTGGAGGAGATCGGCCAGGCGTTTGCCGATGAAGTGTTTCGCGTGTTCCAACAGGCGCATCCGGCGACCAAACTGGCGCCGATCAACATGCCGCCTGCGGTGAAAAACATGGTCAAGCGCGCAGCCACGGCGAGGTGAGGGAAGCAGAGCTAAGATCGGACAGATCGAACGCAAACCCGGCAGTGTCCGGGTGGGTGTGTCGTGCCGGTTTCGGTGAACAAATTCGGGATGGATATAGATGCATAGCAATTGGAATGAAGACGAAGCAACAGCCTGCGACAACGAACTCGAACTGCGCGTTTATACCTCGCGTCTGCTCGGGCAAGACAAATCGCTTGTGCTGCACGGCGGCGGTAACACCTCGGTGAAAATCACCGAAAAAAATATCCTGGGCGAAGAAGAACAAATACTCTACGTCAAGGGCAGCGGATGGGATATGGAGACCATCGCTGCCGCAGGCTTCGCTCCGGTGCGGCTGGAGCACCTGAAAAAACTGGCGCAACTGCCTGCCCTGTCCGATCCGGAGATGATCAACCAACTGGTTACCCACCAGACGCGCGCCACAGCCCCTGTGCCTTCGGTGGAAGCTATCCTGCACGCCATCCTGCCTTATCCCTACGTGGATCACACCCATGCCGATGCCATCGTTGCCATCACCAACACGGCTGATGGCGAGACGAGAATACGCGAGATTTATGGCGACACGGTGGTGGTCATTCCCTATGTCATGCCGGGCTTCGATCTGGCCAAGCTCTGCGCTGAGCGCTTCGCCGCCGAGGAGGGAGCGAACACCATCGGCATGGTGCTGCTGAACCACGGCATTTTTTCGTTCGGGCAAAACGCGAAAGAATCTTATGAGCGGATGATCGCGCTGGTCAATCGTGCGGAGGAATATCTCAAGCAGCACAACGCATGGGATGTTGCGCTGCCTGCCGTAACTGCCGCACATGGCATGGAGCTGGCGCGCGAACAAGCGAAATTGCGCACCGACATTTCCAAAGCAGCGGGTTTTCCAATGATTGTTGCGCACCATGCGGACAGCAAGAGTCTGGCCTTCGCGCGCCGCGCGGATATTTCCACCGTCGCGCAACAAGGCCCGGCTACCCCAGACCACGTGATCCGCACCAAGCGCCTGCCGATGCTGGGACGGGATGTGGCGGCGTATGTCGAGAGCTATAAAAAATATTTTGCGACTATCGAGCCGCTGGCGAAAGAGCGCAAGACCATGCTGGATGCGGCTCCGCGCGTGGTGCTGGATGGCGAGCTGGGCCTGTGCGCGGTGGGCAAGAGCGCGCAGGAAGCGGGTATCGTCGCCGACATTTACGATCACACCATGGACATCATCCTGCGTGCTACCGTCTTGGGCGGTTACCGCGCACTGCCGGCCAGGGATATTTTCGATGTCGAGTATTGGGATCTGGAACAGGCGAAACTGCGCAAGGGCAGCAAGCCGTTGCAATTTACGGGTGAAATAGCAATGGTCACTGGCGCCGCCTCCGGCATCGGCAAGGCCTGTGTCGAATCCATGCTGGCGCGCGGTGCAGCGGTGGTGGCGCTCGATCTGGATGCAAAAGTCACTACGCTGAAAAACGGCGCAAACTTCCTTGGCCTGCAATGCGATCTCACTTCAGAAGCGCAATTTAAACAGGCGCTGGAACAGGCCATCGAAAAATTCGGCGGCCTCGACATGCTGGTGCTGAACGCCGGCATCTTCCCCGGCGGCTGCCGCATCGATTCGCTCAAGACCGAGGAATGGCAGAAGGTGATGCGCATCAATCTCGATGCCAACATGGTGCTGATGCGCGAATGCCACGCCTTCCTCAAACTGGCGCCGCGCGGTGGACGGGTGGTGGTGATCGGCTCCAAGAACGTTCCCGCGCCCGGCCCCGGCGCCGCCGCCTATTCGGCATCCAAGGCTGCGCTCAACCAACTGGCGCGCGTCGCTGCACTGGAGTGGGGTGCTGATAACATCCGCATCAACTCGCTGCACCCGAATGCCGTGTTCGACACCGGTTTGTGGACTCCGGAAGTGCTGGCCGCGCGCGCCAAACACTACGGCTTGACGGTGGACGAGTACAAGAAAAACAATGTGCTGAAAACAGAAGTGACCAGCAAGGATGTGGCGGAACTGGCGGCGGAATTGTGCGGCCCGCTGTTCGCCAAGACCACTGGCGCGCAGATTCCGGTGGACGGGGGAAATGATCGGGTGATTTAGAATCAGTCATTCTCGTCTGTGCGGGAATGTCGAGGTAAGATGGCACTGTGAGGGAGAGAAAGAATTAGCAAACAGGCATCTGATCTTTTTATCGTTGACAACAGCGATGCCGACTGGAAAGTCCGCTCCTACCTGAAAGACTGGTGCGAACTTTCTCGTGCCATAGATATTGCCACCGGCTACTTTGAAATCGGCGCGCTGCTGACGCTGGAAGAAAAATGGCAAGCGGTAGATCGGATTCGCATCCTGATGGGAGATGAAGTTTCGCTCAGGACAAAGCGCGCGTTTGCCGACAGCTTGCGCAAAATTGGCGAACGGCTGAATGGCAGTCTGGAGTCAGAGAAATCCCAGAATGACTTTCTTCAAGGTGTTCCCGCCATCGTCGAGGCCATTCGCTCCGGTAAAATTCAGTGCCGCGTTTTCCGTAAGGACAAGTTCCACGCCAAAGCCTATCTGACACATGGCCGGGCAGCGGTAATCGGTTCATTCGCTCTGGTTGGCTCTTCCAACTTTACCTACCCAGGACTGACCGACAATGTCGAACTGAACGTACAGATTCGCGGTACGGACGTAGGGTTGCTGCAAGCGTGGTACGAGCGTCATTGGAACGAATCAGAGGATGTGACGCCAGACGTGTTGCACACCATCGAACGACACACCCGCGACTACAGCCCGTTTGAGGTTTGGGTAAAAGCGTTGGACGAACTCATGCGCGGACACGAGCTTACGCCAGACGAATGGGATCGCGGCCAGTCAAAAATATTCCCCATCCTCGCGAAATATCAGCAGGATGCCTACAAAAACCTCATGCAAATTGCTGACCGCTATGGTACGGCCTTCCTGTGCGACGGTGTCGGTCTCGGCAAAACCTTTGTCGGCCTGATGCTGCTCGAACGCATGGTGGTGCGCGAAGGCCGCCGTGTCGTCCTGTTTGCGCCGAAGGCCGCGCGGGAGGATGTATGGGAACGCGCCATTCATAAATATCTGCCGCACCTGAATAGCGGCTTCGTCAATTTCGTTTTGTATAACCACACCGACCTGCAGCGCAAAGGCCGCTGGCCGCGTGACATGGAACTCACGCTGCGCGATGCCGATGTGGTGTTGATAGACGAAGCCCATCACTTCCGCAACCCCGGCATCAAGGGGGAAGGTGAAAAAGAAGCCTCCCGTTATCGGCTGTTGCAGCAATACCTGCAATCGGGCGACCGCCCCAAGCAACTATTTCTACTCACCGCAACGCCGATCAATAATTCCATCCACGATTTTCGCCACATGATCGAGCTGGCTGGAAACGAGACAATATTTGCCACGCAGTTGGGTATTCACAACCTGCGCGCCCACTTCAATCAACTGGAAAAAAAGCTGTTCGGGAAACAGCCCGAAGAAGCTACCGCCCAATTGGATTTTGGCCCCGAAATTTTCGAGGCCGAGCAGGCGCTTCGCAGCGATAGCGTATTCGATGCGCTCGTCGTTCAGCGCAGCCGCAGCTACGTCAAGGAAAGCCAGCGCCAGCAGAATATCAGCACAGCCATCTTTCCTGAGCGAGATGCCCCCGGTGTTGTTGCCTATAACCTCAAAGCTACTTACGGCAAGTTGCTCGCCGCCGTGGAACAGGCATTCAGCAAGGAGAAACCGCTGTTCGTGCTGGGTATCTATTATCCTCTCGCCTATTGGAAGGGTGCTAAAGATAGCCCGGAATACAAACCGTGGGAAGAAGGCCGCCAGAAGCAAGTCGTCACCCTGATCCGCACTCTGTTTCTCAAGCGCTTTGAAAGCTCTGCTTGCGCCTTCGGTAACTCCTGCTGGAGGTTACTGCAAAAATTGCTGGCTTGGGTTACGGTTCACAGCGAAACCGATCACGACAAGCGCCGCCTCGAACGGTGGAAGATCAAGCACGGCGCGCTCATCAATTACACGCAATCGCACAACCACGAACTCTGGCCGGATGAAGCGGACGAAGATCAAGTCGAAGAATTTCTCACTGAAGACCACCTCGCCGCCATCGAGCAACTGGATGCAGACATTTACAAAATTGACGAGATCATTGACGACAGCTACGACGATCTGGATCAGCTCGCCGAATTTCTAAACCTGCTGGCCGAGGCCAAGCCGGAGCGCGACGACAAGCTCAAGGCGCTCATCAAATTGCTCAAGACCGATGCCGTGCTGAAGAAAGAAAAAGTTATCCTATTCACCGAATTCGCCGATACCGCCCGTTATCTGGAACAGCAACTCGACCAGGCCGGACTGGATGGAATTTGCCGCATAGACGGTGGCAGCAGCCAGAAACAGCGCAGTGATGTTATCCGCCGCTTTTCGCCTTACTACAACGAAAGCACCTCCGCCGAACTTGCCGCCGAAGGCAAGCAGGAAATCAGAGTTCTCATCTCCACCGACGTGCTTTCCGAAGGACTGAACCTGCAAGACGCCACCCGCCTAATCAACTACGACCTGCACTGGAACCCCGTGCGTCTGATGCAGCGCATAGGCCGCGTGGATAGGCGCATGAACCCGGAAATCGAGGCGCGCATCATTGCCGACCACCCGGAGCGCAAGAAGCTGCGCGGCAAGACCGCCTTCTGGAACTTCTTGCCCCCGGACGAACTGGACGAGTTGCTCAAACTGTTTCAGAAGGTTGCCAAAAAGACCTTGGTCATATCCCGCACCATGGGCATTGAAGGCCGCAAGCTGCTCAAACCTGATGATGAATTCGATCCGGTCAAGGAACTCAACGAGCAATGCGACGGGCATCTTTCCGACACCGAAAGCCTGCGCCTGGAATATGAGCGCCTGATGGCTGAGCATCCCGAACTTGCCGCACAAATCGCGGGCTTTCCCAACAAAGTATTTTCCGGCAAGGCCAGCCCCAAGCCTGACAGCAGGGCGGTGTTCTTCTGCTACCGCATCCCCCGTCCAGACCCCAATCAGACGGACGCGGAGACCGGGCAGCCGCGCTGGCCGGATGCAGCCGGGCTTACGGTGTGGGCGTGTTTTGATCTTGAAGGGAAAACGGTGCTCACGGATGCGGGCGCCATCGCCGCCCTGATTCGCTCCACACCGGATACCTCGCGCAAAACAGACATCGAGCGCGCCACACTTTCAGAGCTGCGCAAGAAAGTCGAAAAACAGCTCACCGCCGAATTCCTGCGTCCCCTGCAAGCGCCGCTGGGTGTGGCTCCGGTGCTCAAGTGCTGGATGGAACTCAATTGATGAACTGCTCGTCATTCATTCCGGCTATTTCACTAGCGCGAAACAGTCCCTTCCCCCTGGCAGGGGGAAGGCTAGGATGGGGGTTGACTCGGTGGATTGGCAACATTCCTACCCCCTCCCTAACCCTCCCCCTGCAAGGAGGAGGGGATGTGAAGCGGTGCGCGATACAACAAACCGCTTGGGCACAAAAGCGTGTCCACCCTACTCGCTACTCGCTGATGGGTAACTACCTCCATACCATCATTTCGGCAAAGGCCGGAATCCAGCAACGTAAAGCTGGATGCCGGATCAAGTCCGGCATGACGAACCATTGAGATGACCTGATGGCAACCCAAAATCTTCGCGATATCCGCGCCTTTCCCGAACTCGTCCGCTACCTCGAAGACGAACTCGACTGGCCGCTACAGGAGTACGGCTTCGACGAACTCACCTTCGAATACACCCCCGCCGAACTTGGGCTGAAGGAAGAAGATGCCGCGCGCATCAAGACCATCCACCAGTTGCGCCCACTCGCCAGCGGACAGCCTTGGGGCATTTTCTTCGTCGAGTTTGAGAACAAGAAACTGCCGGTGGTCGTTCTGCGCCGCATCCTCTCGCACCTTGTCATCAAGAAACGCGCCTCTGCCAACAAGGCCAGCGCCCCGGCGTGGCATGCCGAAGACCTGCTGTTTGTCACTGCGTTCGGCGAAGAAAACACCGACGCCCGCGAGATCGCTTTCGCCCATTTTCACCAGAACCCTGGCGACCTGCCTACCCTGCATGTGCTGGGATGGGACGGCGGCAATACGCCACTCACACTCGCTCGTGTAGACCGCACCCTGCACGAGCGCCTGCACTGGCCAGAAGATGAAAGCGATGCCAACGCTTGGCGCGAAATGTGGCGCCAGCCGTTCAAGCACCGCATCGGCCACACCATCCGCACCGCCGACCTGCTGGCCGAAGAACTCGCCCGCTTGGCGCGCGGCATCCGCGACAAGGCCAGGCGCATGCTTGCCGCCGAATCCGAACGCGGCGCGCTCACCAAACTGTTCAAGGCATTTCAGACCGCGCTGATCCACGACCTCACGCCGGACAGCTTCGCCGACACCTACGCCCAGACCATCACCTACGGCCTGCTCACCGCCGCCATCTCGCGCACCGAAATGAGCGAAGGTCGCCACGGCACTTTTGTACGCGCCGACGACATCGCCGACATCGTTCCCGTCACCAATCCGTTTTTGAAAGAGATGCTGCAAACCTTCCTCAAGGCGGGCGGGCGCAAGGGCGGCATAGATTTCGACGAGCTGGGCATTCAAGACGTGGTGGGACTGCTGCGCGGCACGGATACCGATCTGCCCGCCGTCATCGCCGACTTCGGCAACAAGAACCCCAACGAAGACCCGGTCATCCACTTCTACGAACACTTCCTCGCCGCCTACGACAAGCCGCAGAAAAAACAGCGCGGTGTCTTTTACACCCCGCAGCCTGTAGTCAGCTATATCGTTCGCAGTGTCCACGAACTGCTGCAAACCGAATTCGGATTGGAGGACGGCCTTGCCTCTACCATCACTTGGGGCGAGATGGCCGCCTTGCTCTCCTCTCCCCTCGCGGGAGAGGGGCAGGGGGAGAGGGGGAAATTCACCATCCCCGAAGGCACCTCCCCAGACTCCCCCTTCGTCACCATCCTCGACATCGCCACCGGCACCGCGACCTTTCTGGTTGAAGTCATCAACGTCATCCACCGCACCCTGACGGAGAAGTGGAAGAAGCAAGGCATGGCGGAAACCCAGCGGCTGGAAGCCTGGAACGACTACGTCCCCAACCATCTGCTGCCGCGCCTATTCGGCTACGAACTGATGATGGCTCCCTACGCCATCGCCCACATGAAGATCGGCCTCAAGCTCCACGAAACAGGCTACCGTTTTGGCAGCGAGGAACGGGTACGGGTGTATCTCACCAATGCGCTGGAACCTGCACATGAGGTTCAGCCGCAACTGGAGGCGCTTGCCCCAGCCCTAGCCCACGAGGCGCAGGCGGTAGCCGATGTAAAACGGGATATGCGGTTTACGGTGGTCGTAGGCAATCCACCTTATGCTGGTCACTCATGGAATCTGGCACCGGAACTACGTAAGATCGTTGACCCTTACCGATTTGTTGGCACTCAACGTATCAAGGAAAAAGGTGCTTTGCAGCTAGAAAAAAGTATCCAAGATGATTACATCAAATTCTTTAGGTTTGGGCAGTGCCGCATAGAACAGGCCGGTGCAGGAGTTCTTGGCTTGGTTACAAGTCATGGGTTCCTAGATAACCCTTTTTTGAGAGGGATGAGGTCTTCATTGCTAACCTCTTTTGAGAGGATTTCGGTTATAGATTTACATGGAAACGGGTTGAAGCATGAGAAGTGTCCCGATGGTTCACCGGACAAGAATGTATTCGATATTAACCGCTCTGGTGTCGCCATCTCTCTATGTCGAAAGCGCTTTGGAAAAAGTGGCACTGCTCTAGCGCTACATGCAGATTTGTGGGGAGATCGTGAATCCATAAAGTACCCATGGCTTCGTGAAAATAGCATTTTGACAACTACTTTTTCTGGGCTATCGCCAAGGCCTGAGTCGTTTCTTCTAGTAAGTCATGACACAACGAACTCAGCCGAATATGAGTGCTGGTTTTCGGTTGGTGAGATCATGCCAGTTCATAGCAAGGGATTGGTTACCGGTAGAGACGCATTTGTAATCGACTTCGACAAAACTTCTCTTGTTAGTCGAATGAGCGTCTTTGCGGAATCCGCCGAATCAGATTCGGCTCTAGTCGAAAAATACGGCCTCAATCCGTCTCCATGGTGGCGCATTGATAAAGCTCGGCGCGACATGCCATCAGTAGGCGATTTTGAAAAATATTTGAGGCCTATGCTCTATAGGCCATTTGACACGAGAGTTTGTTTCTATCACCCAGCGGTGTTTATGTCTCCTCGTCGGCCAGTAATGCAGCACCTAGATTCTGGTCATGAAAATCTGCTGCTTATTACCTCACGCATGACAAAAGGAGAAAGCTTTGCTCATGTTGCGGTCACAAGAGGTTTGGCAGAGGCAATATTGCTTTCATCCAAGACATCAAATAACGCGATTATTTTTCCACTCCATCTTTATCCAGGTACAGAGCGGGGTGCCTCGCTTTCTCTTGGGAAGGAACCAATTCCGAATTTTACGAGGGAATTTGTAACAGCAATCGCCGGTAGCATTGGAATGCCTATCAAACCTGGGGTGGGGGACTATCGGTCTTTTTCAGGCTCCGAGAATTTGATCCATTACTTGATCGCTCTTCTCCATTCCCCAACCTATCGAAGCAGATATGCAGACCCACTGTCGAGAGATTTTCCCCGCATCCCGTTGCCCGGTGGCTTGCCCTTGTTCCAATCACTCGCCGCCTTGGGTAGTGAACTCGTCGCCCTGCACCTGCTGGAATCCCCCAAGGTCAACGACTTCATCACCCGCTTCGAAGGTAAGGGCGACAACAGCATCCCCAAGAAACCCATCTACAAAGATGGCGCGGTGTGGATCAACTCCAGCCAGCGCTTCGTGGACGTGCCGGAAGCGGTGTGGAACTTCCACATCGGCGGCTATCAAGTGTGCGAGAAGTGGCTGAAAGACCGCAAGGCTCGCACCCTCTCCGCTGACGACATCGCCCACTACCAGCGCGTCGTCGTTGCGCTGAACGAAACCATCCGCCTCATGGCCGAAATTGACCGCGTGATCGACGCCCATGGCGGCTGGCCTGGGGCGTTTCAGGCATCGGCTGACGAGGTTGTAAAATGAGTCAGAGCGAGTCAAAAAACTTGAGCAAAGTTATTACAAGGCTGAAGCTTCACAATTTCAGGCGTTTTCGCAAGTTCGATGTCGCTTTCAATAACGAGATGAACTTGCTCATCGGGGACAACGAGTCGGGGAAAAGTTCGATCCTCAAATCTCTCGATCTGGTCATGAGCGGGAGCAGAAGCAAGGTGGAAACCTTGGGCTTAGAAAGCCTTATGAACACCGACGCAATTAGAGAATTTCTTGCAGGTGGCAAGACCTACAAAGACCTCCCTGTGATGTGGGTCGAGGTCTATCTAAATGAACAGAACAATCCAGACCTGAATGGGCGAAATAACAGCGAAGTGATCGATTGCGACGGCTTGAAACTTATCTGTGAGCCAATGGTGGAGTACGGAACTGAAATCACGGATATTTTGAAGGGCGCAGAACCAAATTTTCCTTTTGAGTATTACTCAATCAATTTTAAGACATTCAATAATATGCCTCTTAACAAAGCACAGCAAGACCCGGAGTGCCTATTACCGATACCTCCCCCTTTGAAAAAGGGGGATTGAGGGGGATTTGATTGCCTGCTATACATGATGCCAGTGTAAATCCCCCCTGCCCCCCTTTTTCAAAGGGGGGAAACAGCCAAGCAAGCTGCGTTTTGTATAGAGGCATATTCAATAATGAGTTCTACACCGGTTATCGTCGATTCATGAAACATCTGTTGCTGGATGGGTCACAGATCAACAATGAATACGCTACACGCGAATACGTAAAAGAAATGTATCGGGCGAAAGTCGATGACCGTGAAAAGCATAAGCACCGGAATGAATACAGAAAACACAAAAGCCAATTTCGGAACAACGTCCTAAGTGAATTGAACGATAGGCTTGATAGTTACAAGTTTTCGGTTGCGACCAATACTAAATCCAACTTGGAAACCGATTTAACAATCACAGAGGGCGACATTTCAATCGAAAACAAAGGAAAAGGGCGACAGTGTTTCATCAAAACCGAGTTCGCACTTCACCGGAGCAGTGCTGGGAACCCGCTTGATGTCCTGCTGCTTGAAGAACCGGAAAATCACTTAAGCCACGCGAACATGAAGAATCTTGTCGGCATGATAGCTGGGACAAAGGACAAGCAGCTAATCGTGACCACGCATAACAGCCTGATATGTACACGTCTGGATCTCAGAAAAGCGATCATGCTTAACAGTTCAAGCGATGCACCATCGACGCTTGATAAGCTCACGAAGGATACAGCCAGTTTCTTCGTCAAAGCTCCTGACAACAATATTCTCGAATTCATCCTTTCTAAAAAAGTCGTGCTTGTTGAAGGTGACGCGGAATACTTGTTGATGGAAGCGTTTTACAAGAGCGTCACAGGCAAGGAACTTAACGATGCAGACTTTCATGTAATCTCAGTGGGTGGCACAAGCTTCAAAAGGTATCTTGAACTCGGGAAGTTACTGAACATCAAAACAGCCGTTATCCGTGACAACGATGGTGATTTTCAGAAGAATTGCATCGACAGATACAAGGACTATGAATCGGAAGACATACAGGTTTTCTACGAACGCAATGACACGTTGAAAACCTTCGAGATTTGTATGTACGAAACAAACAAGAAGGTATGCGAAGACCTATTCACCACTAGTTACATCAAGTTGTCACCACAGGACTTCATGTTAGGCAGTAAAACAGAAGCGGCGTTTCGACTGCTGGAAAACAAGTCAGCAGAATTGGTTGCGCCTGAATACATAAAGAATGCGATCACGTGGATAACCGAGTAATTCTGGCTGTTGCCGGGTCTGGGAAGACCTCACATATCATCGACTCACTACGATCATCGGGGAGATCAATGGTGGTGACATATACGGAGAATAACTATAAGAACCTGCATGACCGTATTTCATCTGAGTACGGATGCATACCAGATCGTATCCGCCTGTACACATACTTCTCTTTTCTTTACTCGTTCTGTTTGCGACCATTTCTTGGTGATAAGTTGAGTGCTCGCGGAATCAATTGGAATGCACCACCAAGTTTTCCGCGTACTCCAAAAACAGATAGTCGCCACTATCTGGATAACGGTCGACGGCTATACTCTTGCAGAATAGCAGACCTGCTCAGCACAAAAGATTTGATGCCAGACGTAAAACTTAGGTTGTCGAAGTATTTTGATAGTTTCTTTGTAGATGAGGTTCAGGACTTCGCAGGGCACGACTTCAATTTCCTGTGCGATCTCGCTTCAGCAGCTTTACGCACGGTGCTGGTAGGTGATTTTTATCAGTATACTTTTGACACCAGCCGTGACGGCAGTGTCAACGTAAACTTGCACAAAGCCCTGGCGACTTACACAAGCAAGCTAAAGGAGAAAGACTACGAAATTGACGATACGTCACTCGGGAAAAGCTACCGGTGCAGTCCGACCGTTTGTGACTTTGTAAGTCAAAAAATCGGAATAGACATTAAGAGCCACCGAAACGATGAAACGAAAGTTGTGTATGTCGATAGTGAAGCACAGGCAGATCAGCTATTTCATCAATCTGACATCGTCAAATTGTTTTACCAGTCGCACCAGAAATACCCTTGTTTTTCGGATAACTGGGGTGCATCAAAAGGAATGGATAACTATGGCAGCGTCTGCGTTGTGTTGAATGATAAAACCGACAAACTATATAAAAGCGGCGAGTTGACTTCGCTTCCTCCCACGACGAGAAACAAGCTGTACGTGGCATGTACACGATCCAAGGCGGATATTCATTTTGTACCAGAAAAATATTATCGCAAATACAAGAGTTGATATGGATTTAGTAGGTTTGATTAATCATGGCGAGACTGTTCATCATGGCAATGATTGGAAATTGCAAGATGCCAGGTTCGAGGGGTTCGAGTTGTTTTCTTGATCGCAAACGAATGAATAATACCGCCACTATTCACATCACCCATTACCAGCGCGTCGTCGTCGTGCTGAACGAAACCATCCGCCTCATGGCCGAGATCGACAGCGTGACCGAAACCCACGGCGGCTGGCCGGGGGCGTTTCAGCCCGCGAACGAGGGAAAGGATTTGGTCGCATGAGCCAATCCGGCCAGGAAACCCTGAACATCTTCGTTGACGAGGCAGGCGACCCGACGCTGTTCGCCAACCGCCGCCGCGCCATTGTCGGCACCGAAGGCTGCTCGCAATTTTTCATCCTCGGCAAGCTTGAGGTGGATGATCCGGCGGGTTTGGGACAACGGATGGAGGCGCTGCGTCAGCAGTTGCTGGTGAATCCCTATTTTGGCAGCGTTCCTTCCTTCGACCCGGCGCGCGGTAAGACTGCCATGGCTTTTCACGCCAAGGACGATTTGCCGGAAGTGCGTTATGAGGTTTTCAAGTTGCTGGCGGCTGAGAGTGACACACTGCGTTTTCATGCGGTGGTCTGCGACAAGACGCGCGTCCTGCAAGATGTGCTGCGCCGTAACGAATTAGAGCCGGGCTACCGCTACCAGCACAACGAGTTGTATGACGGCTTGATGCGTTCCTTGTTCGGCAAGTTTCACCGCTTGGCGGATGCATATGAAGTGTGCGTGGCGCGCCGTGGGCAAAGCGACCGTAACGAGGCTATCCGCACCGCGATTGACCATGCAGAGAGGGATTTTGCGGCGAGGTACGGCTTCGGTCGCGGCGGGCGGGATGATTGGCGGATTCGGGTATCCACCCCGAAAAATGATTCTTGTCTGCAAGCGGCGGATTATTTTCTATGGGCTGTGCAACGGTTCTATGAGCCTCGCACAGATACTGAAACCGGCGCAACAAAGCGGGAAGAGCGCTTCCTGAAAGTAATCTGGCCGCAGGTAGGCGAAATACACGACCTGCATTTCGGCCCGGATCGAGGAACCTTCTTCAATGCCCAGCAACCGCTGACATTGGAAGTTCGTTTCGGGGAGCAAAAAAGGAAAAAGCCATGAGTATAGGAACCCCGAAGGTTCACACGGCGCGGGGCCGAGTTTCGCTCACAGCTTGTAATGGATGCTATCAATTTTTGTTGGGCGTGTAAACAATAATTAGCGTGTGAGAAAATAATTGAAGTTTGAGTAATCAAGGAGAGTTATGGTGAGCGAAGCAAAACAAAATTCTATTTTGGGCATCATCGGCGGCAGCGGCGTGTATGACATTGATGGTTTAATCAACAAACGCTGGGTTGCCGTGTCATCGCCGTTTGGTGCGCCTTCCGATGAGTTGCTGTGCGGCGAACTGAACGGGCAGCAACTGGTATTCCTGCCGCGCCACGGGCGCGGGCACAAGATACCGCCTTCCGAAATCAACTTCCGCGCCAATATAGATGCGTTGAAACGCGTGGGTGTCACCGACGTGATCTCGGTGAGTGCGGTGGGCTCGTTGCGCGAGCACCTGAAGCCCGGCATGTTCGTGATCGTGGATCAGTTCATCGACCGCACCTTCGCGCGCAACAAATCCTTCTTCGGCAGCGGGCTGGTGGCGCACGTCTCCATGGCGCACCCGGTATGCTCAAGGCTGGGCGACCACATCGAAGCGGCGGCCAAGGAGGCTGGCGTTCAGGCGCTACGCGGCGGTACTTACCTGGTGATGGAAGGGCCGCAGTTTTCCAGCCTGGCGGAATCCGAGCTGTACCGCTCCTGGGGCTGCGACGTGATCGGCATGACCAACATGCCGGAAGCCAAGCTCGCGCGCGAAGCCGAGCTATGCTACGCCACGGTGGCGATGGTGACGGATTTCGATTGCTGGCATCCCGATCATGACGACGTGACGGTGGAGCAGATCATCAAGGTGCTGGTGACGAACGCCGACAAGGCGCGCTCGCTGGTGAAGCAGGTCGCGCCCAAGGTGGGCGGCGATGCCCAAGGCAATGCCTGCTCCTGCCGCACCGCGCTGGAATACGCCATCATCACCGCACCCGAAGCGCGCGACGCAGCGAAGGTCGGGCAGTTGGATGCCGTGGCCGGACGGGTGTTGAAAAGATAAAGCGTAGGTCGGGCTCTGCCCGACAATTGATCGTGGCGGGCAACACCAAAGGTAGGCAATCCACTACGCAGCAAGCTGCGTGTGGAATTGACACAGCCCGCCCTACAAAACATCAGGGAGAAATCATATGCCAATAAAATCCAGAATCCGCACCGTCCCGCATTACCCCAAGCAGGGCATCCAATTCCGCGACATCACCACCCTGCTCAAAGACCCCATCGGCCTGCGCGTCACCATAGACGAGCTGGCGCGCCGTTATGCCGACATGAAAATAGACAAAATCGCGGGCATTGAGGCGCGCGGCTTCATCCTCGGTGCACCGCTGGCTTATGTGTTGGGCAAGGGCTTCGTGCCGATCCGCAAGAAGGGCAAACTGCCTGCGGAAACCATTGGCCATGACTATGAACTCGAATACGGCACCGACCGCATCGAAATCCATACCGACGCGATCGAGAAGGGCGAGAAAGTACTGCTGGTGGACGACCTCATCGCCACCGGAGGAACGGCGGAAGCGGCTTGCAAGCTGATCCAGAAGATGGGCGGCGAGATCGTCGAATGCTGTTTCATTATAGACCTGCCGGACATCGGCGGGCGCAAGCGGCTGGAGAAGCATGGGCACAAGGTGTTTGCGTTGTGCGAGTTTGAAGGGGATTAGCTTCTCATTCACACAACGCGAAGACTTGACATTGTACGTCAAAGACGTATGATTCCAGCCATGCGCACAGTCATCGAAACAGAGGAATTTGAGAAGCTCTGGCCTTTGTACTGGACAGAAAAAGAACACGATGCCTTTGCGATGTTCATCGCAGAAAACCCTATTGCCGGGGATGTGGTTAGAGGTTCGGGCGGGGTGCGCAAAGTGCGCTGGTCTCGTTCCGGTTCGGGAAAATCGGGTGGTGTGCGGGTCGTCTATTTCAATCGCATGGCGAATGGTGAAATATGGCTGATCTACATCTACGCGAAAAGCAAACAGGACTCGATTGACGGAAACGTATTGAAGGAGCTGAAAAATGAAATCGAAAAAACCATTGACTAGCCAGGAGCTGGAAGCCTTTGAGTCATCGCGCGACATGGGCAAGGCGCTGCTGAAGTCGGCGCGGCAGATGGTTGCTGGGAAAGGCCGCGTCGTGCTGTCGCCCGTCATCTCCGCGCGAAAAAAATCTGGCCTGTCGCAAGCCGAATTTGCCAAATTACTGGGCGTGTCCGTTCGAACGCTTCAGGAGTGGGAGCAAGGCCGCAGGCAGCCGAGCGGCGCGGCAAAAACATTGATCGGAATTGCCGAACGCAGGCCGGAAGTGTTGAAAGAAGCGGCTGCGTAATTACCCCATCATGCAACAGCTTCTCCATTTTTTGCTGGGCTTCGGCGGGCGCAAGCGGCTGGAGAAGCATGGACGCAAGATGTTTGCGTTGTGCGAGTTTGAAGGCGACTAAAGAAGGTTTAGCAAGAGGAACAAATGGAACAGGTAAATGATAATCAAGATTGGTTAACCTTGTCCAAGGAAGCATTACTCAAGATAGAACCTGAAATAAACGAGGGGCAGCGAAAAATGCTGCTCGGGCACTACAGTGCGCCCGGCATGGCGCTTTCTGTAAAACGTTTGGCTGAAATTGCCGGATATGAGGGTTATCGTTCTGGAAGTCTGCACTATGGGAAATTAGCAAGAAAAATTTCCGAGGCAATGGATATCGTCCCACCCACGCAAGATCAAATCAGCATAATTGCGGAATGGAATGGCAATCAGAAGGATGAAAGAGGACACGGCCAATGGATACTTTACGATGAAGTCGCTCAGGCCATTGAGGAGCTTGGTTGGGTAAAAATAAAGAATAACGTCTCTCAACAAGATTTTCCTATCCCGCTTGGTGTTGAGAAACCCAAGGAAATAATTTCGCAAACGATACAACGAGAACGCGACACTCTGGTAAGAGATTGGGTACTACGTGCAGCAATGGAATTTGTGAGTGTTGCGAACAAGAAGCCCCATTCGGGTCGAGTGATGGCTTGCCTTATCTTGAGGTTCATCACATCCGCCACTTAGCCAATAATGGCTCGGACACAGTTTCAAATGCAGTAGCTCTGTGTCCGAACTGCCATAGAGAGTTACATCATGGAAAGCACAGGGATGAATTGGTGGAAAATCTTTATGCATGTATTCCAAGGCTCAAACGGGAATAGCTTATGAAAGCAAACGTAGGATGGGTTGAGCAACGCGATACCCATCATTTGCCATTTCGTTTGTTGGGTATCGCTTTGCTCCACCCAACTTACACATAAGGAAGTTGTATGAAAATCGAAACCCTGCGCTGGGCTAACAACAAGCTGGAGATGATAGACCAGCGCATTCTGCCCGCTTCATTTGAATACTTGGCCTACGATTCTGCTGCCTCGGTGGCGGAGGGGATACGCAGCATGGTGGTGCGCGGCGCGCCGGCCATCGGCGTGGCGGCGGCTTATGGGGTGGCGCTGGAGGCGTTGCGGTTGTCTGCCGTACCATCCACCCTTCGACAGGCTGGTGAAACTACTAGCCATTCGACTAAGCTGCCAAAAGACGGCAGCCAAGTCGCTGGTTATCAGGGCGAACGGAGTGAATTTGATGAAGGCATGGAAGCCGGTTTCACCGTGCTGGCGCAAAGCCGCCCGACGGCGGTGAATCTGTTCTGGGGATTGAAGCGTATGCGCGGCGTATGGGAAAGCGTAAAGGGGCAAAGCAATTCCGCCGTCGCGCAACGGTTGCTGGCCGAGGCGCATGAAATTCTTGCCGAGGACATCCGCATCAACCGCACGATGGGCGTGTTCGGCGCAGAACTGCTGCCGGACGGCGCGCGCGTGCTGACCCATTGTAACGCCGGTGCGCTGGCGACGGCTGGCTGGGGCACGGCGCTCGGCGTGATCCGTTCGGCAGTGGAGGCGGGCAAGAAAATTTCGGTGATTGCCGATGAGACCCGCCCCTTCCTGCAAGGCGCGAGACTGACCGCGTGGGAGATGGTGCAGGAGAATATTCCGGTGACGCTGATCACCGACAACATGGCGGGTTTCATGATGAGCCGTGGCGAAGTGGACGCGGTGGTGGTAGGCACCGACCGCGTAGCGGCAAACGGCGACGTGGCCAACAAGATCGGCACCTACATGGTGGCGGTGCTGGCACGGCGCCACAACATCCCGTTCTACGTCGCCTGCCCGCTGTCCACCATAGACATGAGCATCGCCAGCGGCGCGGATATTCCAATCGAGGAGCGTTCAGTTGACGAGGTGAAAGGTTTCCGCGATTATCACTGGGCGGCGGAAGGCGTTTCGATACGCAACCCTTCGTTCGACGTGACTCCGGTCGAATTGGTGACTGCGCTTATTACCGAGAAGGGGGTGGTGCGGCAACCGGATCGCGACAAGCTGCGCATGCTGTTCAAGTGATAAAAACAAAATTAGCCAAATGGCCGATTTTTATTTGAGCCTTGATGTTGTTATGCCCATGTGTCGCCGCAACGGCAACAAGGAAGCGAACTATCTGGCGATTTGTTTTTCGCGGATTTCGTCCAACGTCTTGCAGTCTATGCACAGCGTTGCGGTTGGCCTTGCTTCCAGGCGGTTGAGTCCGATTTCCACGCCGCAGTTATCGCAATAGCCATAGTCTCCGCTGTCTATCTTGGCCATCATTTCGTCGATTTTCTTGATCAGTTTGCGTTCACGGTCGCGATTGCGCAATTCCAGGCTTACATCCGATTCCTGGCTGGCGCGGTCATTCGGGTCGGCAAACACGGTGGCCTCATCCTGCATGGTATGCACTGTGCGGTCTATGTCTTCGCCCAGCCCGAGCTTGATATCGTTCAGGATGGCGCGAAAATGACCCAACTGCTTGGGATTCATGTAACCCTCTCCCTTTTTGGCTTTGTAAGGGGTGACTGGCTTGGTGGTTTGTAGCGGCATTTATCTCTCCAAAAACATGCAAACAAAATTTTGAACCGCGCTTTAATACCAGAAACGTTAGTGCATCGCAACCTAAATTCACGGTACCCCTGAAACAACAGGCAGTTGGGAGCAGTTCACAAAATGGGAAAGCCCTGTTTTTTTAACATATCCACCAGCAGGATGAGGGGCAGTCCAATCAGGGCGGTGGGATCGTCCCCCTCCATCCGGCTTATCAGCGCGATGCCAAGCCCTTCCGATTTTGCGCTGCCTGCGCAGTGGTAGGGCTGTTCCTTGCGCAGGTATGATTCGATCTCGTCGTCGCTGAGTTCACGAAAGCTTACGCGGTTTTCCGCTACTTCGGTTTGTATTTCTCCGGTAGGCGCATTTAGCAGGGTCAGTGCGGTATAAAAGACCACGCTCTTGCCGCGCATGGCGCACAGTTGGCATACTGCGTTTTCATGGGTGAGTGGTTTGCCCATCTGTTGCTCTCCCAGCAGCGCTACCTGATCCGAGCCGATGATCAGCGCAGCCGGGTAATTTGCTGCTACTGCGCGCACCTTTTCCCGCGAAAGCCGCCAGGAGGTTTGTTTTGCGCTCTCCCCGGGAAGCGGAGTTTCGTCCACATCGGGTGCGGCAGTTTGAAACGGGATTTGCAGGCGATCCAGCAATTCGCGGCGGTAAATCGAAGTGGAGGCGAGAACAAGGGGTTGAGGATTCATTCCATCTGCTTCTTCTTTGACAGTGATACCCGAAATATATATCATGCGCGCCTCATGTTTGCACGGCATTTCATTGACAGCCTGGATTTTGCCCGTAACGGCAGGGAATTGCGCGGAGAGGTGCCGGTATCTGAAATGCCCCGGCTGCAGGATATGCTGGCTGCTCCAGAAGCCTGTCCTGAGCCTAGTCGAAGGGGAAGTATCAGCTATATAGTGCGCGGCTTTCAGGACAGGGATGGCAAGCTGAAGCTGGAGGTGACGCTGGATGGTATGTGCCAGTTGCGCTGCCAGCGTTGCCTGAATGCCCTGGCATATCCGGTGAAGCTGGTTTCGCGCCTGCTGCTGGTGCAAGAAGGTGAGCTGGATGAATCTTCTGTTGAACAGGATGATTTGGACAGCATCCTGGCTGACAGCCATCAGGACATACTTGCCCTGCTGGAGGAAGAGGTACTGCTGAGCCTGCCGTTTGCGCCAAAACACCCATTAGGCGCCTGTCAGCCTGTGGCGGGAGGCATGGATTGGTCAGAGCCGGAAAGAAAGCCCTTTGCGGCTCTGGCAGGATTGAAAATTGAGTAGTTTTTATATTGTTTTTGTAAGGAGTTAACATGGCAGTTCAGCAGAACAAGAAGTCCCCATCCAAACGTGGAATGCACCGTGCGCACGATTTTCTGACCAACCCGGCGCTGGCGGTTGAGCCCTCCACCGGTGAGCCTCACCTGCGCCACCACATCAGCCCGAGCGGTTACTATCGCGGCAAAAAAGTTGTCAAAACCAAGGCCGATTGATATCGCCTTGCGATAGCCCTTTGTGATAGCAGACACGCTCGCCCGGCTTACCGGATACCGGCATTAACGTGAACGTCGCGAAGCGATTCGTTTGCTCCCTCTCCCACCGGGAGAGGGTTGGGGTGAGGGAAACGGGCATGGCGAATTTTATTTTTTGTAGTAGCGCTGCCGCCATGACCGTTTATTTGTGCCTTTCCTTCCTTTGATCACAGCGTTGCGAGGATCGCCTGGTGGATGTCACGATAGCCATTGACGCCATGGGCGGTGACCATGGAACACACGTCACCATACCCGCCGCAGTGGAGTATTTGCGGAAAAACCCCAACGACACCATCGTACTGGTCGGTCTTCCCGACGCTATTGAGACCGAGCTGCGCGCCATCAAGGCTTCCACCGGATCGCGCCTGCGTATCCATGCGGCCAGCGAAGTGGTTGGCATGGATGAATCCCCCCAGTTGGCCCTGCGCAACAAGAAAGACTCCTCCATGCGGGTTGCCATCAACCTGGTCAAGAATGGCGAAGCATCCGCCTGCGTCAGCGCCGGCAATACCGGTGCGTTGATGGCGACGGCGCGCTATGTGTTGAAAATGTTGCCCGGCATAGACCGCCCGGCAATTGCCTCCTTCCTGCCCACCGTCAAGGGGCAGATCTGCATGCTGGATCTGGGCGCGAACGTGGATTGCAACGCAGAGCATTTGTTGCAGTTCGCCCTGATGGGCACCGCCCTGGTCAGTGCCATCGAGCACAAGGGCAACCCCTCGGTGGGGTTGCTCAACATCGGCAGCGAAGACATCAAGGGCAACGAAGTCGTCAAGCAGGCGGCGGAGCTGCTGCAACAAAGCGACCTGAATTTTTACGGCAACGTCGAAGGCAACGATATTTTCAAGGGCGTGACCGATGTGGTGGTGTGCGACGGGTTTGTCGGCAATGTCTCGATCAAGACCACGGAAGGGCTGGCGCAAATGCTGGGGGGCTTTCTGCGCGAGGAATTCAGCCGCAATATATTCACCAAGCTGGCAGGCCTGATAGCCATGCCGGTGATCAATGCATTCAGGAGCCGGGTTGACCACCGCCGCTACAATGGCGCGAGTCTGCTCGGATTAAAGGGTATCGTGCTGAAAAGCCATGGCTCCGCCGATACGTTTGCCTTCCTGTGCGCCATCGAGCGCGCAGCCGAAGAGGCGCGCGGCGGCATGTTGCACCACATCAGCGAGCACATCGAAAAATGGCATCATACAAACCAGCAAAAAACGGCGGAGGTCTCCTGATGTACTCGAAAATCATCGGCACCGGCAGCTATCTACCCGCCAAGGTGCTGACCAATCTCGACTTGGAAAAAATCGTTGAAACTTCGCACGACTGGATCGTATCGCGCAGCGGCATCCATGAGCGGCATATCGCGGCGGATAACGAATTGACCAGCGATCTGGCCCTGCAAGCCAGCCTGCGCGCCATTGAAGCGGCGGGCATCAGCGCGGACGAGATCGACCTGTTGATCGTCGCAACCACATCGCCCGACCAGATTTTTCCCAGCACCGCCTGCATCCTGCAAGACAAACTCGGCATCAGGAATTGCAGCGCGGCATTCGACATGCAGGCGGTATGCGGCGGTTTTGTCTACGCGTTGAATACTGCCGATTTGTACATACGCGGAGGGCAGGCCAAAACCGCGCTGATAGTCGGTGCGGAAGTGCTGTCGCGCATGCTGGACTGGAGTGACCGCACCACTTGCGTATTGTTCGGCGACGGCGCAGGCGCGGTGGTATTGCGCGCTTCGGATACACCCGGCATCGTCGCCGGCAAGCTGCACGCCGATGGCCGTCATCGCGGCATGTTGAAAGCGGAAGGCAATATCCGCAACGGCGAAGTGCAGGGCGATCCGTTTGTTAAAATGGACGGTCAGGCGGTGTTCAAGTTCGCCGTCAAGGTGTTGAGTGAAGTGGTCGAGGAAGTGCTGGAAGAAAATCATCTGCGAGGCTCGGACATCAATTGGCTGGTGCCGCACCAGGCCAACATCCGCATCATGGAAGCCACCGCCAGGAAGCTCGGCTTGAGCATGGATAATGTGATTGTTACCGTTGCCACTCACGGCAACACCTCGGCGGCATCCATCCCTCTGGCGTTAGACGTTGCTGTGCGCGACGGACGTATCAAGGCGGGGCAAAATATCCTGCTGGAGGCGGTGGGCGGCGGGTTTACCTGGGGTGCGGTATTGATACGCTGGTAGATGCAAGGTTGGGTTAGCGTAGCGTAACCCAACAGTTTCTTAAATGATGTTGGGTTACGCGGTGAGACTGCTAACCCAACCGACTGTTTTTCTTATGACTAAATTCGCTTTCGTATTCCCAGGTCAAGGCTCGCAATCGCGCGGCATGATGAACGGCTATGCCGATTTTGCTGCGGTGCGCGATACCTTCACCGAGGCCTCCGACGTATTGAAACAGGACCTGTGGCAACTGGTTGCCGAGGGCAGCGATGCCGACCTGAACGCCACGGTGAACACCCAGCCTATCATGCTCACCGCAGGCGTGGCAGTGTATCGCGCCTGGCAATCACAAACTGGTGCGGCTCCGGCGATGCTGGCCGGGCACAGCCTGGGTGAATACACCGCGCTGGTCGCTGCCGGGGCGTTGCGCTTTGCCAATGCGCTGCCGCTGGTGCGCTACCGCGCACAATGCATGCAGCAAGCCGTGCCGGAAGGTGTGGGCGGCATCGCCGCGATACTTGGCCTGGATGACGACACGGTGCGTGCCGTGTGCGTTGAAGGCGCGCAAGGCGAAGTGCTGGAAGCGGTTAATTACAATTCACCCAGTCAGGTGGTGATCGCCGGAAACCGCGCGGCGGTTGAGCGCGGCATGGAACTGGCCAAGGCCAAAGGCGCGAAGCGCGCCATCATGCTGCCGATGAGCGTGCCGTCGCATTGCAGATTGCTGAAAGACGCGGCGGAGCAGTTGCGCGAATATCTCGCCAATGTCGCGGTGCAAGCCCCGGCCATTCCGGTGCTGCATAATGCCGATGTGAAGAGCTATGCGGATGCAGCCTCAATCAAGGACGCGCTGGTGCGCCAGTTATATTCGCCGGTGCGCTGGGTTGAAACCGTGCTGGAATTCGGCAAACAGGGCATCACCCACAACGCAGAATGCGCGCCGGGCAAGGTGTTGGCGGGGCTGAACAAACGCATCGACACCAACCAGCAGGCCTTGGCTATCAACGATGGCGAAGCGCTTAAAGCCGCACTAGCTGCGTTGGGGTGAGGTGATTCCCCACCTTGGCAAAGGGGGGCAGGGGGGATTTGCAGTAGCTCTGTTCAGTAGTTTGAATATTAAATCCCCCTCCATCCCCCTTTTATAAAGTGGGAAGTTTCCGTAGGTTGGGCAAAGCGTAGCGTGCCCAACAAAATTTGAGCTAAAAACACATTCGCTACGTTGGGCACGCTACGCTTTGCCCACTACTGACAATCGCATAAGGAGCGCTACATGACTCTGCAAGGACAAATCGCATTAGTAACCGGAGCCAGCCGCGGCATTGGCCAGGCCATCGCGCTGGAACTCGGCAAACTTGGCGCAACGGTGATCGGCACGGCCACCAGCGATGCAGGTGCGCAAGCCATCAGTGCCTATCTGGATGCGGCGGAAATCAAGGGTGCGGGCATGGTGTTGAACGTCAACGATGTCGCGCAAACCGAATACATGCTGGGTGAACTGCGCAAACAATTCGGTGAAATTTCGATACTGGTGAACAACGCAGGCATCACCCGCGACAACCTGCTGGCACGCATGAGCGAAGAGGAATGGGATGATGTACTGGCGACCAACCTCAAGTCAGTATTCCGCCTCAGCCGCGCCGTACTGCGCGCCATGATGAAGGCCAGGGGCGGGCGCATCATCAGCATTGGGTCGGTGGTTGGCAGCATGGGCAACCCCGGACAGGCCAACTACGCAGCCTCCAAGGCAGGCATGATCGGCTTCACCAAATCCCTCGCGCAGGAAATCGGCAGCCGCAACATCACCGTGAACTGTGTCGCCCCCGGCTTCATTGATACCGACATGACTCAGGGACTGGGCGAAGAACAACGCGCCAAACTGGTCGAACACGTGCCGCTGAAACGCCTCGGCCAACCCGCCGACGTTGCCGCCGCCGTGGCTTTCCTCGCCGGGCCGGGCGCAGCTTATATCACCGGTGTCACGCTGCATGTGAATGGCGGGATGTATATGGAGTAATGCGGCAGCTTTCTCATTAACACGCTCTGTCCGTGTTGTTTAACCCAGATAATCCATTAGCCCACAAAGGGGGATTGAGGGGGATTTTTATCAATGTGACGTTCAAAATCCCCCCTCGCCCTCCTTTTTCAAAGGGGGGAATTCATCGTCATAGCTTGACCTACGCCTAATGGATAACTTGGGCTTAACGTAAAACTCGCGGAGCAAGCTACTTCTTTTACTCTTCAGCTCAGGGTGCTACCATATGTGCATTCAAATTGAGTTCAGAGGTGAGATCATGGCAAGTATGAGTATTCGCGGACTGGATGATCAGGCATTGGCCCGGCTTAAAAATCAGGCCGAGCAAGAGGGTAGCAGCCTAAACAGCCTGGTGCTGCGCCTGTTGCAAGGCACAGGCACGGACAGACAGACCAGCGCACTGCAAAAGTTTGATGACCTCGATGCCTTGGCGGGAACATGGAGCAAGCAAGAAGCGCAAGCTTTTGAGCGCAACACGGCTGCGTTTTCCGAGGTTGACGCGACGCTCTGGAAGTAATTCATGCGCCCCATCGCGCTCGATACCAACGCCTACACCGCTTTCAAGCGCGGTGATGCCGCAATAGTCGCCGTGTTGCAATATGCCCCCTGCATCATTGTGTGCGCGACTGTATTGGGGGAGTTGCTGGGTGGTTTCGCCGCCGGTAAGCGGGAGAGTGCCAACCGCAGCGAGTTGACGCAGTTTATCAACGTGCCGCGCGTAAAGGTGGTTCCCAGCACTGCGGCCACAGCCGACCTGTATGCGCTGGTCTATGCCGCGCTGCGCCGCAAAGGCCAGCCCATCCCCACCAACGACCTGTGGATTGCCGCCAGTAGCCTGGAGCACGGTGCCGCGCTATTGACACTCGACACGCATTTTCAAAACATTGACGGCCTGCGCACGGGTACGCGGCTGGAGGAATTTATTCCGTAATGAGACTCAAGTGATACCGACCTCTTTCGCCGACGCTTGCGCATTTGTAGAATCGTTTAGGCTATCTTGTTACACTAACGCTGCCCCACGCATCGAAGCTGACATGCCTCCAGCTTACGGCCTTCACATCGTTTGGCGTGAGAAATAAAGTGCTTCTCAACCGTTTCACACAGAGGTCTGCGACATTGATAGACAAAGCCATTTACCCTGAGCTCCATTATCCACGCATCACTGACCTTGATCTGCAGATGGCCGCGCTTATCTATCCAATTTTGGTAGAGCTCGCTCCAAGTGGTAAAACCATCACCTACAAGGGCGTGGTTGAGGCGGTTAGGGAACGCCACCCTGATATTCCTGAAGTTAAGCGTCTCCACCACCGTCATATAGGCCGTAGGCTTGGAACAATCTGGCAGTTCACTGCAAAACAGGGCTGCCCTCATATTGGCACCCTTGTTACCACTCAGAATACTGGGGAGTGCGGCACGGGCGTCACCGAATTTCTTGACCCGGTTGCTGAACGCGAGAAGGTAAAGGCTTTCGACTGGTCTACAGTAAATGTCGGTTTTGACACCCACATTAAGAAAGCCAAGGTAATTCAAAAAACCCAAGAGAAGAAGCTGAAAAAGCGTTCCTACGATGAGGCAAAAGAGATGTTCTTTGATTTCTGGACTCGGGTAAAAAATGATTTTCCAGTCCCAAGCACTAAAATGGCTGAATTCCGTAATGAGTTGATTTTAGCCGTTCAGGAAGGTCACGCTCCGGCTACCGTGCTTGCCAACAAGCTACTGGAACTTATCAATAGTGGTGACGTTAAGAAAGAACCTACTGAGGGCTTTGTCTACATCGGTGAGTACCGCAACGTTAAAACTGGTGAACCTCTGTTCGACCAAGTAAAGATTGGCTACACCACCAAAACTCTTGAGGAACGAGCTACCGCCCTAAGTGGCGGTGTTGTTGGGCCGCTCAAGTTCGTCATAACCCATGCATGGCGCTTCCAACCCGGCTATGCCTACGCGGCTGAGCAACATCTGCACGGACGTTTTGATGACTACCGCCAGATGGGAGAGTTTTTCAGCGGGATGGATGGGCTGATAGAAGAGTGGGCTATTGAGGTTTTAGGCAACCTTGGTGTCACCTCAGAGCTTGTGTTGATTGATGGAGAATATGTTTAGGCCGCCGACTTACTTGACTGGAATATACCGCAAGCTCGCTTATGGCACAAAGCGGCCTTAGCCCGTGTAGGTGCGGTTTTAAGACGGTATTTACATCGCCCCCTCTAAACTCATCTCAAGTTCCAGCCAGCTTTCTTCCAGCTCCGCGACTTTAGTTTCCAGACTCTCGCGCCGGGCATTCAGCTCGGCGATGAAGTCGCTGCTGCATTCGGCATAGGTGGCCGGGTCGCCTAGCTGGCGGTTGATCTCGGTCAGTTCGGTTTGCGCCTTGTTCAGCGCTGTTTCGAGTTTGGTCTGCTTCGACAGCAGCGCCTTTTTGTTTGGCTTGGGGGCGGTTTTCTGGAGTGGTTTTTCCAGCTTGACTTGAACTGCCTCGCGCGGACGGCGTGCTTCTATCCAGCTCTTGTAATCTTCCAGATCGCCATCGAACAGCTTGGCATTGCCGTCCGCAACCAGCCACAGCTCGTCGGCCACGGCGCGAATTAAACTGCGGTCATGGGACACCAGCACCACCGCGCCGGTGTATTCTTCCAGCGCGATGGTAAGGGCGTCGCGCATGTCCAGATCGAGGTGGTTGGTGGGTTCGTCGAGCAGCAGCAGATGCGGTTTTTGCCAAGCCAGCAGAGCGAGTGCGAGGCGGCTTTTTTCGCCGCCGGAAAAACTTGCCACCGGACGGTCTTCGTCGTTTCCAGCCAGGCCAAAGCGACCGAGGAAGGTGCGTAGCGCCAGCGTGGTTTCCTTGGGCGCCAAACGTTCCATGTGTTGCAGCGGGGTAGCTGCACTGTCGAGGTTTTCCAGTTGATGCTGGGCGAAGTAGCCGATGCGGATGTCCGGGGTGATTTCCAGTTTGCCCGAGGTGGGGCGGAGTTCGCTGACCAGCAGTTTGATCAGCGTGGACTTGCCGGCGCCATTCGGCCCGATCAGCGCGATGCGCGCGCCGGAGCGCAGCACCAGATCGACGTTCTGGAACAGCATCTTAACGTGATGCTCGCGTAGCGAGACCCTATCCCTCTCGCCCGCTTGCGGGATAACCAGCGACTTGGCTGCGGTCTTTTGCAGCTTAGTCGAATGGCTAGTTGTTTCATCCAGAGAGCCGGAGAGAGGGGGATTGTCGCCATAGGCAAAGCCCATTTTATCCAAGCGCAGCAACAGGTCCGGGCTGCGTTCCGGCGCTTCGATCTCCAGTTCGAAATGACCGTCGGCGACATGCGCCGGAGCGATGCGCGTGAGCCGCTCCAGCGCCTTGACGCGGCTTTGCGCCTGCTTGGCCTTGGTGGCCTTGGCGCGGAAGCGGCGCACGAAGTCTTCGAGGTGCGCGATCTTCGCCTGTTGCGTCTGGTACGCCTGATTCTGCAGTGCAACCTTTTCGGTACGGGCGCGCTCGAAGTCATCGTAGTCGCCAGCATAATTGTCGATGACGCAATCGTGGACGTGGGCGATGCGGTTGACGGTGGCGTTGAGGAATTCGCGGTCATGCGAGACCAGCAGTATGCTGCCGGGATAGCGCGCCAGATATTGCTCCAGCCAGATGATGGCTTCCAGGTCAAGGTGGTTGGTCGGCTCGTCGAGCAGCAGCAGGTCGGCCTGGTGCATCAGCGCGCGCGCCAGGTTGAGGCGCATGCGCCAGCCGCCGGAAAAGCTGTTTACCGGGCGTTCCAGCGTGTCAGTGGCGAAGCCCAGCCCGTTCAGCAGTTGCGCAGCGCGCGCCTTGGCGCCGTAACCATCAATGGCCTCGAACTGCTGTTGGGCTTCAAACCATGCAGTATCGTGATTGTCCCGCGACAGGATTTTTTCCATTTTGCGCAACTGTATATCGCCGTCGAGTACGAATTCCAGCGCGGGCTGCGCGGAATTGGTGATTTCCTGTTCGACATGGGCGATGGTCTTGCCGTTTTGCAGCGCGACTTCGCCGCCGTCGGGTTTGAGTTCGCCGCGTATCAGGCGGAACAGGGTGGTTTTGCCGCAGCCGTTCTTGCCCACCAGGCCGATGCGCTGGTTGGCGAAAGCATGCAGATTAGCCTGCTGGAACAGCGGCATGCCACTTTGCAGGCAAGTTAAATTCTGGATGTTGAGCATGGCGCAATGATAGCAGAGGGCTTTGCCATCCCCTCATGCGTATGTTGTTAGAGGTACCCTTTAGCAATGGATGAATACACAATTTGACGCAAATTTACCATCCGGTTTGGAAATCCGGGCAAGTTTGGTAGAATGCGCCCTGCTTTTTGAATTTATAACCATAAGTAGGGAGAGTTACATGTCTAGTATCGAACAACGCGTCAAGAAAATCGTTGCTGAACAACTCGGCGTAAACGAGTCCGAAGTGAAGAACGAATCCTCGTTCGTCAATGACTTGGGCGCTGATTCCCTGGATACGGTTGAGCTGGTGATGGCGCTGGAAGAAGAATTTGAATGTGAAATTCCGGATGAAGACGCGGAAAAAATTACCACCGTGCAACAGGCCATAGATTACGTCAACGCCCATCAGAAATAATTCCCCCTTTTCTTCGTTCCCCAATTGGCGGAGTCAGTTTGTCTAAACGCAGAGTCGTCATTACCGGACTGGGGATCATTTCCCCAGTCGGAATAGGGATTCCCACGGCCTGGCAGAACATCGTCGCGGGGAAGTCCGGCATTACCAAAATCACCCACTTCGACGCCAGCGCGATGGCAGCGCAGATTGCCGGCGAAGTGAAAGATTTCGATGTCACGCAATATCTTTCCGCCAAGGATGCACGCCGCATGGACAGGTTTATCCATTTCGGACTGGTGGCTGGCATGGAGGCATTCAAGGATTCCGGCCTGGAAGTTTCCGAGCAAAATGCCGAGCGCATCGGTGTAAATATCGGTTCCGGCATCGGCGGCCTGCCGATGATCGAGGATACACATAAAGATTACCTCGCCGCAGGGCCGCGCAAAATTTCGCCGTTCTTCATTCCGGGTACGATCATCAATATGATTTCCGGCAATCTGTCCGTGATGTACGGACTGAAAGGCCCGAACCTGGCGATGGTCTCCGCCTGCACTACCGGCACGCATTGCATCGGCGAATCGGCGCGTATCATCGAGTATGGCGATGCGGATGTGATGGTTGCGGGCGGCTCTGAAGCGACAATCGGCGCATTGGCGGTGGGCGGTTTTGCTGCCGCTCGTGCACTCAGCACGCGCAATGATGACCCGGCCACAGCCAGCCGCCCGTGGGACAAAGATCGCGATGGCTTCGTGATCGGCGAAGGCGCGGGTGTGCTGGTGCTGGAAGAATACGAACACGCCAAGGCGCGCGGAGCCAGGATTTATGCGGAACTGACCGGTTATGGCATGAGCGGCGACGCCTACCATATCACCGCACCGAATACCGATGGCCCGAAACGCAGCATGTTGAATGCGTTGCGCAACGCCGGGTTGAATCCGCAAGACGTGCAGTACGTCAACGCGCACGGTACTTCGACCCCGCTGGGCGACAAGAACGAAACCGATGCGATCAAGCTGGCGTTTGGCGACTATGCCGGGAAGCTGGTGGTGAATTCCACCAAGTCGATGACGGGTCATTTGTTGGGCGGCGCGGGTGGGGTAGAGTCGGTGTTCTGTGTGTTGGCGATACACCACCAGATTTCGCCACCGACCATCAATATTTTCGAGCAAGACCCGGAATGTGATCTGGATTACTGCGCAAATGTTGCGCGCGACATGAAGATTGATGTTGCGATGAACAATAACTTCGGCTTCGGCGGGACTAACGGTACGCTGGTGTTCCGCAAACTTTAGCCTTACCTATCAACGATGCTGGTCAATGGCAAGCCTGGCAATTTGATCAGCATCCGCGATCGCGGCCTGCTTTACGGCGATGGGGTATTTCGCACCTTGCGCGCCACCCAAGGCAAAGCACAGCATTGGCTGTTGCACTATCAGAAACTTCAACATGATTGCACCGCGCTGGGTATTGTTTGCCCGGATGTTGCGTTACTTTCCGCTGAACTAGACGACTTGCTCTTGCAGCACCCTGATGGAGTGGTGAAGCTGATCATCACACGCGGGGAAGGAACGCGCGGCTATGCCCCTCCAGCAAACGCTGAACCTACACACCTGTGGGATGTTTCCCCAATACCCGATTACCCAACTGAATGGACAGCACACGGAATCAAGGCGCGGTTGTGTCAGTTGCGCTTGAGCCACCAGCCGCGATTGGCGGGCATCAAGCACCTTAACCGCCTGGAAAATGTGCTGGCTGCGGCGGAATGGGATGAAGCGGACATTGCGGAAGGGGTGTTGCTGGATGCCACGGGTAATGTGGTAGAAGGCACGCGCAGCAACCTGTTCATGGTGCGGGGCGGAACATTGCAGACCCCGAACTTGTCGTATTGCGGCGTGGCCGGTGTACAGCGCGAACGGGTGATGGAATGGGCGGCGGCCCACAACATGCCGTGTCATATCGGGCAGTTTGGACTGGATGAATTGCTCGCAGCCGACGAAGTGTTCCTGGTGAACAGCGTCATCGGATTATGGCCGGTGCGTGAGCTGCAAGGCCGTACATGGAGCCATCACCCGATTGCCATGCAGGTGCGGGAAGGGTTGAACCATGCGCCTGATTAAACGGTTGTTGTTCCTCGTGTTGCTCCTGGCTGCATTGCTGGCGGGCGCTGTGGGCTACTACGTCATCCACCCGTTGACATTGCCCGCGCTGCCATTTGAATTCTCACTCAAGCAGGGCAGCAGTTTGAAAGGCGCGGCGCACCAACTGCAACAGGAAGGGGCGTTACCAAACGACTGGATGTTTGTATGGCTGGCGCGCTTGCTCGGCAAATCGACACAGATCAAGGCTGGCAACTATGAGCTGGAAACCGCAGTTACTCCACTTGAGCTGTTAAATCTGCTGACCAGGGGGAAAGTGACGCAAAGCGAACTCAGCATCATAGAAGGCTGGACGTTCAACCAGTTCCGTGCCGTGTTGAATGCCAATCCGGTCATTCGCCACGACAGCGCGACATTGTCCGAAACCGAGATATTGCAGCGCCTCGGCATACCTGAAAAACAGTTGGAAGGGTTGTTTTTTCCTGACACTTATTACTTTGCCAACGGCGCCAGCGACTTGGCCTTGCTCAAGCGCGCCTATCAGACTATGCAAAAACACTTGCAGGAAAATTGGCAGGCGCGGGAACCCAATCTTCCCTTGGAGTCACCTTACCAAGCGCTGATCCTGGCCTCCATCGTGGAAAAGGAAACCGGGCAGGCGCGTGATCGCGGCATGATAGCGGGCGTGTTCATCAACCGCCTGCGCAAGGGCATGCTGCTGCAAACCGACCCCACCGTGATTTACGGCATGGGTGAAAAATTTGATGGCAATTTGCGCAAGCGTGATTTGCAGACTGATACTCCGTACAATACCTATACCCGAGGGGGATTGCCGCCGACCCCGATTGCGCTGCCGGGGCTGGCCTCACTGCAGGCGACATTGCATCCGGCACGAACCGATGCCCTGTATTTCGTGGCGCGTGGAGACGGCAGCTCGGAATTTTCCGGAACACTGACGCTGCATAACCGGGCAGTCAACAAATACCAAAAATGAACCAGGAATAATGAACAAAGCAAAATTCATTACCTTTGAAGGCGTGGATGGGGCAGGCAAAAGCACCCATCTGGCCTGGTTTGCCGACACCCTGCGTCAGCGCGGGTTGGAGGTTCTGGTGTCGCGCGAACCAGGCGGCACACCCTTGGGCGAACGCCTGCGCGAAATACTGTTGAATCAGCCCATGCATGCCGAAACCGAGGTGCTGCTGATGTTTGCCGCCCGCCTCGAGCATATCGAGCAAGTCATCAAGCCAGCCTTACAGCGTGGAACATGGGTGGTGTCCGACCGCTTCAGCGATGCAAGTTTTGCCTATCAGGGCGGGGGCAGGGGAGTGCCGTTGGTCAAGCTGGAGCAATTGGAGCGCTGGGTGCATGAAGACTTGCAGCCGGATTTGACCCTGCTGTTCGACATCCCGGTCGAAATTGCACGGCAACGGCTGTCGAACAATCTGACGCTGGATCGCTTCGAGCAGGAACAGTCCGATTTCTTCGAGCGTGTACGTGCCGCATACCATCATCGCGTGCAACAAAATCCACAGCGATATGCCGTTATTGATGCGGCCCAGCCCTTGGAAAAAGTTAAATATCAACTTGAAGAAATAGTTTTATCATTATGATATGAAAGATATTTATCCTTGGCAAAAAAATGACTGGATGCTCTTGCAGGAGCTGAGCAAGCGCCCTCCGCATGCCTTGCTGTTCAAGGGAGCCAAGGGCATAGGCAAGTTCGACTTGGCAATGAATTTCGCCAAATCCTTGTTGTGCCAGCATCCGGACGAGTCTGGTTTGGCTTGTGGGAATTGCCCATCATGCCACTGGTTTGAACAAGACTCACACCCGGATTTTCGTTTGCTGCAATCGGAATTGTTGAGTTTGGACGGTGAAGAAACCGAATCCGGCAAAAAACCCAGCAAGCAGATTCCCGTCGATCAAGTTCGTGGATTGGCCGATTTCATTGGCATGTCCGCCCACCAGGGCGGCAGGCGCGTGGTCATCATTCATCCCGCCGAGGCGATGAACACCAATGCCGCCAACGCATTGCTGAAAAACCTCGAAGAACCCCCGCAAGGCTTGCTGTTCATCCTGGTGTCGCACAAGCCGCAGCAATTGTTGCCGACCATCCTGAGCCGCTGCCTGTCCTTCGCGCTGTCTGCACCCGATATGGAAAGTGCCACGCAATGGATGGCCGGGCAGGGCGTGAAAAATCCCGTCGAAGCCCTCGCCGCATCCGGGTTTTCGCCGCTGCAAGCCGTTCAACTGGACGAGAAGCTGGGCAGCGAGGAGCGCGATAAATTGCTGCGCGCCGTGCGCCAGCCTGCCACGCTGGATGTTTTTGCGCTGGCCGAGGCCTTGCAGAAAACCGAGCAGGTGCTGGTCGTGCAGTGGCTGCAACAATGGTGTTATGACTTGAGCTCGATGAAGCTGGCAGGCAAGCTGCGCTACCATATCGGCGAAGAAGCAGCCATCAAAAAGCTGGTTGACCCGATTCCCCCGTTAAGCCTGGCGCACCTGCAAAAGCATCTGCAAACCGCGAAACGCGAAGCGCAGCATACGCTCAACCCAAAGTTGTTTCTGGAGTCGCTGCTATTTTCCTATTGCCAGTTTGTGCTTGCTTAGTGGATTTTCCGCAGTATGTAGGTTGGGCAAAGCGTAGCGTGCCCAACGAACGAAAGCACCATTAAATCTATGTTGGGCACGCTACGCTTTGCCCAACCTACGAAAAGACAATTTTGTATTTTTGGTTCCGGCTTGTCCGGCTTAGGATAATCATGCAGTTCATTGATTCCCACTGCCATATCAATTTCCCCGAACTGGCCGAAAACATCGCCGATGTGCTGGCGCAAATGAAGCTTAACGAGGTGGTTGGCGCGCTATGTGTTTCGGTTAACCTTGCGGATTTTCCGCAAGTGCTTGCGCTCGCCGAACAGCATCAAAATGTCTTCGCCTCGGTAGGCGTGCATCCTGATTATGAGGGTGTCGAAGAGCCTGATGCCGCCCGCCTGGTCGAGCTGGCGCAGCATCCCAAGGTCATCGCCATCGGTGAAACCGGCCTCGATTATTTCCGCCTCAAAGGTGATCTTGAGTGGCAGCGTTCACGTTTTCGCACCCATATCCGTGCTGCGCGTGAAAGCCGCAACCCCCTGATCATTCACAGCCGCGAGGCGGCACAAGACACCTTGCGCCTCATGGAGGAGGAAAGTGCGAACCAGGCTGGCGGAGTGATGCACTGCTTCACCGAAACCTGGGAGGTGGCCGAAGCCGCGCTGGCAATGGGCTTTTACATTTCTTTTTCCGGCATCGTCACCTTTAAAAATGCCAGGCAAATCAAGGAAGTCGCCCAGCGCATGCCGTTGGAGCGCATGCTGATCGAAACCGATGCGCCTTACCTTGCTCCCGCCCCATATCGCGGCAAGCTCAACCAGCCCGCATACGTGAAATATGTGGCGGAAGAAATTGCCAAGCTGCGTGAAATCCCACTGGCGGAAGTTGCCCGCATTACCACAGACAATTTTCATCGTTTATTTCTGGGCGGAAGTTCCATGTCTGCATGAGGCAAAATAAAATTCATGCGGCCAGCCTGGTTTGCGCATTTCCCCGCATACATTTGCTTGACCTGACGGCATTTTTCGTTATAATCCGCGCTCCCAAAACCTTGCTCCACCGTTACGCATAACGGGGGGCATTATCCAAAAGGAGAAATATGCGACATTACGAGATTGTATTTATCGTACATCCCGATCAGAGCGAGCAGGTGCCCGCGATGGTCGAGCGGTACCGTACCCTGGTGACGGCCAAGAACGGCCTGATCCATCGCCTGGAAGACTGGGGCCGCCGCCAGCTGGCTTACCCGATCCAGAAAATCCACAAGGCGCACTATGTGCTGATGAACATCGAATGCAACCAGGAAACCCTGGACGAGCTGGAACATGCATTCAAGTTCAACGATGCCGTGTTGCGCCACCTGACCATCAAGACCAAGACTGCGGTAACTATTCCTTCGGCGATGATGAGGGAGGAGAAGTCGCGTTCGATGTCTTCTGACACAGCACCGGCTGAAGCCGCGATACCTGCAGCACCGGCTGAGGCCGCATCTGCTTGATTGAATTGGGTTGCAACCGGCTCGTCGTTGACGGTGAACTTGTTGAACTGGATGGTTTGCGGTACACCCCGGCGGGGGTAGCGCGAATCGCATTGAAAATCCGCCATGCTTCCACGCAACAGGAAGCAGGGACGCCGCGCAAGGTGCAGTGTGAAATTCCGGCCTTGGCACTCGGCGCCGCCGCCCAACAGGCAAGTTGCCTGCAATTGGGGCAGCGGGTGAAAGCGGAAGGATTTTTGGCCCAGCGCAGTTTACGCATCACGCAACTGGTGATGCACATAGATAACATTACATTGGAATAAGGAGCACAGCATGGCTCGTGTATTTAAGAAAAAAGATGACAAGAAGAACAGCGCTTCGCGTTCGTTGTTCAAGCGCCGCAAATTCTGCCGCTTCACTGCGGAGAAGATCGCGGAGGTGGATTACAAGGATATGAACATCCTCAAGGAGTTCGTCGGTGAAAACGGCAAGCTGCTTCCGGCGCGCATTACCGGCACCAAGACGCGTTTTCAGCGCCAACTGAGCACTGCGGTCAAGCGCGCGCGCTTCCTGGCGTTGATGCCTTACACTGATTTGCATTAAGGAGCGGAACATGCAAGTGATACTGATGGAAAAAATGGCCAACCTCGGCCAGTTGGGCGACGTGGTCAAGGTAAAGAACGGCTACGCACGCAATTTTCTGATCCCGCAAGGCAAAGCCAAGCGCGCGACTGAAAGCAATGTGGCGGAATTTGCGGTGCGCCGCGTTGAGCTGGAGTCGGCGGAAAAAGCCAAGCTGGCCGAGGCTCAGGAACGCGCCGACAAATTCAACGGGCTGACCGTGCAGATCGCACAGAAGGCAGGCGTGGACGGCAAGCTGTTCGGTTCCGTGACCAATGCCGACATCGCTGCGGCGCTGGCGCAACAGGGTTTTGCCGTGGAGAAATCGCAAGTGCGCTTGCCGGACGGCCATCTCAAGCAGGTCGGCGATTATCCGATCAGCATCGGGTTACATGGCGATGTAGTGGCGAATATCACTGTCTCGGTGCTGGGCGAACACTAACCAATGACTTAGCTACGTAGTTTGGTAGCTTAGTCAGATGGCTATGCAAAGCGAAACTTGGCGTTTCGCGCACGTAACGGAAAAAAGGGCTGTCACCAGCCCTTTTTTATTTCTCCCGGCAGTAATTTTTACGGTGGTAAAATGCTCCGGCTGGTTTGCAATCAATAATCCCCAATCATGCAAAATCTTTCTATTCACGGCGCAGACCCGCAGCTTGATGCGATCAAGCTCCCGCCCCATTCGGTCGAAGCCGAGCAGTCGGTGCTGGGCGGCATCCTGCTGGATGCCAGCGCGTGGGACAAGATTGTTGATCTGATCAGCGAGCGGGATTTTTACCGCTTCGAACATCGCCTGATTTACCGGCATATTGCGCATCTGACCGACCGTGCCAAACCGGTAGATGTGATTACCGTGGCGGAATCACTGGAGGGCAATGCCGAGCTCGACAAGGCGGGTGGGTTGGCTTACCTGGGCTCGCTGGCGCAGAACGTACCGTCCGCAGCCAATATCCGGCGCTATGCGGAAATCGTGCGCGAGCGCGCCATCATGCGCAAGCTCGCCGAGGTCGGCAGCGATATCGCCACCAGCGCCTATAACCCTGCCGGGCGCGATGCGGACCAATTGCTGGACGAGGCGGAAAGCCGCGTGTTCGAGATTGCCGAGGCCGGCGAGCGTGGCAGGCAGGGATTTGTCCCTATCCCGCCGTTATTGACCAAAGTGGTCGAGCGCATTGAGACGCTGTATGGGCGCGATAACGCCAGCGATGTGACCGGCATTGCAACCGGCTTTACCGATCTGGACAGCATGACTTCCGGTATGCAGCCAGGAGAACTGATTATCGTCGCCGGGCGCCCGAGCATGGGCAAGACCGCCTTCGCCATCAACATTGCCGAGCATGTGGCGCTGGAAGGCGCCAAGCCGGTGGCGATCTTCAGCATGGAAATGGGCGGCACCCAGCTGGCCATGCGCATGATAGGTTCGGTCGGACTGCTCAATCAGCATACCTTGCGCACCGGCAAGCTGGAAGAAGATGACTGGTCGCGCATGACCCATGCGCTGGGGCGGTTAAATGACGCCCCCATTTTTATCGACGAAACTGCCGCGCTGAACGCGCTGGAATTGCGCTCGCGTGCGCGCCGTCTGCACCGGCAGAATGATGGCCTCGGACTAATCGTCGTCGACTATTTGCAGTTGATGTCCGCCTCTTCAGGCAAGGCGAGTGAAAACCGCGCCACTGAAATATCCGAAATTTCCCGCTCGCTCAAGGCGCTGGCCAAAGAGTTGCAGGTGCCGGTGATGGCGTTGTCGCAGCTGAATCGCAGCCTGGAACAGCGCCCCAACAAACGTCCGATGATGTCCGACCTGCGCGAATCAGGCGCCATTGAACAGGATGCCGACCTGATTTTGTTTATCTACCGCGATGAGGTTTACAACCCCGATTCACCTGACAAGGGCAAGGCGGAAATCATCATCGGCAAACAGCGTAACGGGCCGATAGGCAAGGTTGAGCTAATCTTCCGTGGTGAATATACGCGCTTTGACAATTACGCCTCTGCTCAGTATTGAGCAGAGGCGTAATTGCGGCGGAGACTAATATGCGCAGCATGTTATGTCGGAACCACAACTATGCCTCGGCACAGTATTGAACCAGGGCTGGTTGCGATGGGGGCTGGTATGCGTAGTACGGGTGCGATTCAAACTGAGGTGGAGTAATCTAACCACCTTACCCACTGTTTTGATAAGAGGAGAGTTCCATGGGAATGAGTGACGAAGCCTTGCTGAATCGCCTGAACGGGCATCCTGGTCTACGG
>Ga0315281_10000532_pt1 | contig 52999 bp, 44 predicted proteins | sample YL17G07_0_MG_FD_204540 | JGI IMG/M metagenome (GOLD analysis project Ga0315281, IMG submission 204540) | Sediment microbial communities from Yellowstone Lake, YNP, Wyoming, USA - YL17G07_0 | ecosystem: Environmental > Aquatic > Freshwater > Lake > Sediment | place: USA: Wyoming | collected...
CAGCTCCGGGTCGCCGGCGATCGAGGCGGTGTGAGCCATGACTGCGTCGGCGCCGGACGCCGTTGTTCCGGCCTTGTAGACGATGACCTGCTTGCCGTTGCGCACCGCGCGGCGCACTGCCTTCACGAAGTCGAGCCCGTCGCAATCCCTGAAGCCCTCGATGTAGACGCCAATGGTCTCGATCTCGGGCCGATCGGCAAAATATGCCAACAGGTCGCCGTGCGTGAGGTCGATCTGGTTGCCAACTGCAATCATGTAGCGTGGATCGAGCCATGGATTCTGGCTGATGCGCGTGATCATGAACGCGCCACTCTGGCTCAACAGCACAGAATTGCGCTCCGGCTTCTTCCGCGGCTTCGGCAGCCGCTCGAGGGGAATGAACCAGGAGTCGTACGAGCCGGGGTGCGAGACGACGCCGAGACAGTTGGCGCCGAGAAAAATCGGGCCGCCACCATCGCCTGCGTGCGCGGCGTTGATGCGCGCCGCCAGCGCGGCGGAAGGTTCCCGGCTCGCCGGCGTCTCGCCGAGGCCGCCGGGGATCAGCATCACGGCTTCCGCCGAGTCGCTTGCGATGATCTCGTCGACGATGCCGTAGACGGCATCCGCGGCGATCGCGACGATCAGCAGATCGAGCTTCCGGTCGAGTGCCTGCAGGCCTGCAACGCATTGCACGCCGTCGACTTCGGTCGCGTCGGGCCGGATGACCCGGAGTTGCTCTCTGGGATACCCGCTGCCCATCAGGTTGCGCAGGATGATCCGGCCGAAGTTCATGCCCGAGGCCGAGACACCGATCAGCCCGATCGATGCCGGATGGATGAGCTTGTTGATCTTGTGGAGCGGGCGTGGCAGGCGGCCGGCGGCCGGCGCGCCGAACTCGCAGCGCGCCGCCTGTGCCGTCACCACGTCGGCGACCTGCACGGGATCGAGTTCCAGAACCTCAAGCACCGGCTCGGCACCTGGATCGCCCGCCGCCTGGCGGCACGCAAGGTCCAGCAGACGCACGAACAAGGCCTCGAGCTGTGCATCGGGCAGGGGCGTTCCGTCACGTCCCGAAATCGCGGCGAGTTTCCGGTAGGCCAGGGTACGCCGAAACTGCAGGAAAAAATCGTGCGCGGCGGTCAGCTCAGTCGAGGCATGAACGCACGCGCAATCCTGGCCATGGTTGCGTTCTGCCAGTGCTCCGTCGAGGCCGCCGAGTCCGGCGCTGATGACCAGGCCGAATTCGCGCGTGTTCTCGAGGCGGACGTGTAGCTCGACGGCAGGCCACGTCGCGGGTGACGTGGCGCCCGTGCCAAGGCCAATGCCGAGGCCGGCGAGCAGCAGGCGAAGTTCCTCCGGATTCAGGGCCCCGCGCCCCTCAGCGTGCGCCAGGTGGAAGATTGCCGTTGCCGAGGTGTCGGCGCGGGCGCTGCCCGGATCAGACGATGAAGCGCCCACCATCAAACGGGCTCCCCGCAGAGATCGATTGTTGATCCGGCTGAATTGGTATCATGATACCACAATCACTCCGCCACACGACTTGAGGCCATTGGCGGCGAGGGTCAGCACCATGTCCGCAATCGAACCGACGCCCGAGGCTCGCCATCCCGCACTTGCGGATGCCGGCGCGCGCGTGTTGCTGTCGGGGAACGATGCCATCGCGCGCGGCGCCTGGGAAGCGGGGGCGCGGCTCGCAGCCGCGTATCCCGGCACGCCCTCGACCGAGATCCTCGAAACGCTCAGCCTGTTCCCCGGCGTCTACACCGAGTGGTCGGTGAACGAAAAGGTCGCGATGGAAGTCGCGATCGGCGCGAGTCTCGCCGGTGCGCGCGCGCTCTGTTCGATGAAACACGTCGGCATGAACGTCGCGAGCGATGCGCTCATGACGATCACGGTGGCGGGCGTCGCGGGCGGACTCGTGATCGCGATCGCCGATGACGTGGGCGTGTCGTCGTCGCAGAACGAGCAGGACTCGCGCTTCTGGGGACGCTTCGCGCACGTGCCGGTCCTCGAACCCGCCGACCCGCAGGAAGCGCTGGAAATGGCGAAGTTCGCGTTCGAGTTGTCGCAAGCGCACGCGACGCCCGTGATCCTCCGCGTCACGACACGCGTCTGCCACGTCAAGGCGCCGGTCACTGTTGGCGCGAGGGTCGAGCAGGAAACAGCTGGCTTCCAGCGCGATCCGGCGCGCTGGGTCCTGAGCCCGATCAACGCGCGGCGCCAGTTGCCGCTGCAGGCCGAGCGCGAGCGCCAGCTTGCGGCGGTCTCGGAAGCGACGCCACTGAACTTCATCACGCCCGGTTCCGACCGGCGCCTCGGCATCGTGACTTCGGGACCTGCCTACCTGCACGTGCGTGAATGCTTCCCCGACCTGCCGGTGCTGAAGCTCGGTCTGAGCTATCCGGTGCCGCTCGGGCTCGTCGGCCGCTTCGCGGCCGGGGTCGACGAACTGCTCGTCGTTGAGGAGACCGAGCCGTTTGTCGAACAGGCCATCCGGGCGGGCGGCACCGCGGCACGCGGCAAGGACGTGCTGCCGCGAACCGGCGAACTCACGCCTGATGTCCTCAGGCTGGCGGTGGCACCCCTGCTGGGAGAGCCGGCCCCGTCCCTGCCGCCTTATCCGGCCGGCAACACGTTTCTGCGCCCGCCGACGCTGTGCGCCGCCTGCCCACACACGGGCATCTACTACGTGCTGGCGCGGCTTCGGAAGAAAGTCCTGATCTCCGGCGACATTGGCTGCTACGCGCTGGGCGCCGGACCGCCGTGGTATGCGCTCGACACGGTAGTCGCGATGGGCTCATCGATGGGCATTGCACTCGGGCTCGACAAGGCCCGCGGCGACGCCGACCGTTCCAAGGCGATCATTGCGGTGATCGGCGACTCGACCTTCCTGCACATGGGCATGCAGGGACTGCTCAACATCGTTTATCACCGGGGCAACATCACGGTCATCATTCTCGACAACCGCACGACCGCCATGACCGGCGGCCAGGATAATGCGGGTTCGGGTCGCGGGCTGCACAGTGAGGATGCCCCGCGTGTCGATTTCCCCCGCCTCGTGGCGGCACTCGGCGTACGGCCGGAGCGGATCCGCGTCGTCGACCCCTACCAGTTGCCGGTGCTCGCAAGGACCGTGCGTGAGGAAACGGAATTCGCCGAGCCGTCAGTCGTGATCGCACAACGACCTTGCGTCCTGACCGACTTCTACGAGGCCACCCCGCCCCTCCGTGTCGTCGACGAGGACTGCACCGGTTGCAGCAACTGCTTCAATGTCGGCTGTCCGGCGATTTACCTCAGCCGCTCCGAGCAGAAGACCCTGGCTTCGGGAGCGGTCACCGAGCTCCAGTTCGCCGTGATCGATCCCATCGCGTGTACCGGATGCGGCCTGTGCGCGAAGGCCTGCGGACCGAAGGCGATCGTCGCAACCGCGCCCGCCGACGGCAGCGCGGCCGGCGCGGCGGCCACAGCCAGATGCTGACGTCGACGCCACTCAACGTGTTCCTGTGCGGCGTGGGTGGCCAGGGCGTGATGACTGCCGCGGACCTGATTGCACAGGCGGCGGTCGCGCATGGTTTCGACTGCAAGAAATCGGAGATCGCCGGCATCTCCCAGCGTGGCGGCGTAGTGACCTCGGAGGTGCGCTTTGGAGCGAAGGTCCTCTCGGCGGTCATCACCCCGGGCACAGCCGACCTGCTGCTCGCGTTCGAACTGGCCGAGGCGCTTCGCGCTGCGACCTACCTGAAGCGTGGCGGCATCGCGCTCGTCAACGTGCTGCGGCTGCCGCCACCGGTCGTATCGCTCGGGCTGTATCGCTATCCGGACGATCCGCTCGCCGAGTTGCGCGCCGCCGGGATATGCGTGCACGAGATCGACGCCGGAGGGATTGCACGCGAGCTCCACGATCTCCGGCTGGTCAACACGGTCATGCTCGGCGCCGCGGCTGGTTTCCTGCCGTTCCCGGCGGAAGACCTCGAGTCGCTGGTCGTCCAGCGGTTCGCGGTCCGCAAGCCCGCACTCGTCGCCGCCAATCGCCAGGCATTCGCTGCCGGCCGGATGGCGGCGGGCCGGATGCAAACGGACGGGTGATCAAGTCCGATTCGATGTTCCCTGGCCGAGACGGCAGTCGAAGGCGAGGCGCGCTGATGGCCTGAACCCGCAATGCGCCAGGAACGCGATCAGTTCGGTGTCCGACCAGTCGACCTCGGTCATCACTTTCTCGACCCGCAGGGTTGCCAGATTCACGAACAGCTGTGACAGCAGGGCCCGGCCGACTCCCTGCCCGCGGTAGTCGGGATGGATGCCGATCGTATCCATTTCGGCAGCAGGCTCGGTGCGGCCGAATTCGCCGAGACTGACCCGCGCCATGACGAATCCGACCTGGCTGCCATCGGCCTCCGCGACGAGTGATACGCCCACATCGGACTCGCGCAGCACTTCATTCAGCTTGCGTTCCAGATACCGGCTCCGGTCGCGGCCGGTGATGGCCCGGTCGATCACGACGAGTCTTGGCAGGTCTGTCTGGGTCATTGAGCGGACCGGGATCCGGTCGCGAGCCAGCGGACCGTAGTCCGCCGCCGGTGGGCCACCGAAGTCCGTTTCGCGCTGGCTCCCGACGTGTTCCGGCAACAAGAGATTTGTTTTTTTCGCCATCCAGTGCTCCTCGGGAACTCCTTTATCGATTGCCCCGCGCGGCGGGAGCGGGCCAGGCTTGCCTAGATCTCTTCGCCCTGCTCGCTCATCGATTGCGCCGTGGCGCGCTCGAGCACGAGGCGCGGGGCCAGCGTGAAACCCGTGGAATCAAAGAACTTCAGCAACCCGTGGCTGCTCCACTCCGCCTGCGAGTGCACCGCCTGAACTCCCTTCGATCGCAGCACGTGCAGAAAGCCGGCCATCAGGGCGTGCCCGTAACCCTGTTCCTGACTGGCCGGGTCGACGCCGATCGCATCGAGGACTGCCACGGGCTCGACCATTCCGAACTCGCCGTGCAGCACGCGGCCCAGTGCAAACCCGGCGAGCGTGCCGGCGCGTTCCACGCCGACCTGCACGAAGTCGCCGGGAGCCGCCCGGGCCGCCGCAAGGCGCCTTTCCAGGAACCGGCGCCGGGCGCTGCCGGTGTACACTTTGTCGATAGCGATGACGCGCTCAAGATCATCGGGCCGCAGCGGGCGGACGCTCGACAGCGGGGGCAGCGGCCGTTGGCTCATCGGTCGGTCTCAGGCATTGACGGCATAGGCCTCATGCAGGCTGGCATCCGCCGCCGGGTCGAGGTTTTCCTCGAGCAGCGGCAACAACACCATTTCTTCCTTCTGCACGTGGCCCAGCAGCCGATCGCACAGTTCGTCCGCGACGCGCTGGAACGCCTGCCAGCTGCGTGCGTCGAATCCACCGGCCGCGGCCGCGCGGGCGAAAGCACCCAGTTCCCGGCCCAGTGGCCGCATGGCCTCGTGCTCCTCGGTCAGGTGCGCACCAATCGCAGCGTCACCGATCTCCGCGAGGTAACTGAAGAGATGCGCCTCCTCGAAATCGAAATGGCGCGTGATTTCCGACTCCATCGCGGACTGGATGTCCCGCAGCAGCTGGGTCACAAGGCCATCGGCGCCGTCCGGCGGTGCGTGACGGCACCGATCGAGCAGCGCGCCGAGGCGCTCGACCAGCCTGATAGTCGCGAGGTGTTCATCGTGCAGGGTCTGGCAGACGCGTTTCGAAAACATTGCCCAAGTCGCTCCCCGGACACGCCTTGACGTCACCCGGGGTCAAAAGTACTATAATAGTACCATATTACCGTTTTAACTCCCTTGTCAACGATACGCTGCCCCGTACACCATGATTTCCGCGGCCATCTCGCGGTCGTGACCGGCGCCGCGCGCGGCATCGGCGGGTCGATCGCGGACGCGCTGGCGGCGGCCGGTGCGATTGTCTACGCCTTCGACATCGACGCGCCCGGGCATTCGCGCTTCCAGTACCGCCAGGTCGACGCCGCCGATTCGGCAGCCGTCGAGGCGGCGGTCGCGGCACTGCCGGGTACGCCGACCCTGCTCGTCAACAATGCCGGCATCACGCGCGACCGGACGCTGGCCAAGATGTCCGACGCCGAGTGGTCGAGCGTGCTGTCCGTCAACCTGACTGGCGCCTTTCACCTGATCCGCGCAATCGGGCCGCGCATGGCGGCGCAGGGCTTCGGCCGCATCGTCAACATCACCTCCATCAACGGCCTGCGGGGCAAATTCGGGCAGGGAAATTACGCAGCCTCCAAAGCGGGTCTGATCGGGCTCACGAAGACGGCAGCGCGGGAGTTCGGCCGGGCCGGCGTCACAGTCAACGCGGTGGCACCTGGCATGGTGATGACGGCCATGGCACGCAACCTGCCCGCCGAAGTCATCGCCCAGGCCGGCCGCGAAGCTGCGCTCGCGGCGCTCACCGAGCCCGACGACGTCGCCCAAGCGGTGCTGTTCCTGTTGTCTGATGGCGCGCGTGCCATCACCGGCGAGGTCCTGCGCGTCGATGCGGGACAGTACATTTGAGGACCGGGCGGACGTCCGCCCACAGCCGGCGCAATAGATCTCGGCCAGCGCAACTCACCGCGCAATCTGCTGGGTCGTCGCCAGACGAGCGGCCAGGCGGCGTGTGAGAGCGGCGACAGCTACGCGCCGGTAATTCGACTGCAGCAAGGTCGTGCGCATCGGCTGGACCTGCTTCTGCACCAGCCGGTCCAGCTGTTGCAGCGCGTCGGCGCCGAGCGGCCGGCCGAGCAGGTCGCCGGTGCCATCGAGCAGGAAGGGACGGGAATTCGTGCCTGTCAGCGCGACCCGCAAGGCTGCCAGCCTTCCCTCCTCGGCGCGCAAAGCTACTGCGACGCCGGCCAGCGGGAAGTCCACGGAACCGCGCACGCGCAACTTGGCGTAGGCGGACGGCGGGGGATCAGCGGGCAGCTCTACCGCGACAATGAGCTCACCCGCGGCGAGCGTCAGGTGGGCGAGACCGTCTTCCCGGTAGAGTTCGGCGAGCGGCATGCGCCGTCGCCCCTCGCGGCCCGCAACCTCGATCGAGGTGCCCAGCACGAGCAGCGCCGGGGCCAGATCGCCGCAGAAGGCGGCGTGGCAATGCTGCCCCTGCGGCGCAACGTGACAGACGTCGCCGCGGTACTTCAGGCAGTAGGCGTTCGCGCCCCGCCACCATTCGCTCTGGTTGTAGTAGATGCAGCGGGTATCGAGGCACAGATTGCCGGCGACGGTCGCGACATTGCGATGCGCCGGACCGGCGACCGCGCCAGCGGCTTCGCAGAGTGCCGGATAACGGGCACGAAACTCCGGATCCGCGGCGATGCGGGCCAGGGTGACGCCCGCACCGATGCGGGCGCCGCCTGCCTCGCAGGCCAGCCCGTCCAGCTCGGCGATGCCCCGCAGGTCGATCAGCAGCGAAGGCGTGCCGAGGCCGCGGCGCAGGTTGACCAGCAGATCGGTCCCGCCACCGAGGTAGCGGCTGCCGGGCTCGCTTTCGTGAACCGCCGTCGCCGCGTCGACATCCGCGGGCTCGACGACCCGAAACGCCCCCGGGGGTGCGATCACGGCGCTGGCTCCTGCGCGGATTTCAGGCGCGCGCGCCGGCGCCGCGCGACGAGCGCTGCCACGACCCGGTCGGGAGTGGCCGGCAATTCGTCAAGGTCGATGCCGATTGCGTTCGCGATCGCCGCGACGAGTGCCGGCGCAAAGCCGGCCAGTGCCCCTTCGCTCGCTTCCTTGGCGCCGAAAGGCCCGAGCGGATCGTGACTCTCGACGATCTGCACATCGATGGGCGGGGACTCGATGATGGTCGGCACGCGGTACTCGAGCAGGCTTGCGTGCGCCGGCAGCCCGTCCAGATAGTGGGTCTCCTCGCTGAGCGCCTGGCCCATACCCATCCACACCGCACCCTCGACCTGGCCGGTCACGGCGAGCGGATTGATCGCGTGGCCGCAATCGATTGCGGCCCATACCTGGTCGACCGTCACCTGACCGGTGTCCTCATCGACCGACGCCTCGACGACCTGTGCCACGTAGCTGAAACCCATGGTCGCGCCCACCGCGCCGCCCTTGTGCTTGCCGCCCTGCGACTCCGGTGGACAGGTGAACGTGCCCTTGACCGTCAGCGTCCCCTCCCCGACCAGGGCCGTCCTGGCAATCTCCTCGAAGGACACCGGCGCTGAATCGCCGCCGCGAGCGAGGAACATCCCGGCAGCGGTGTACACATCCTCGCGCCGTACGCCCAGCCTGCGCGCGGCCACTTCGCTCAGCAGATCCTTGAGGCGCTGTGCGGCATCGATCGCGGCATTGCCGACCATGACCGTGATACGCGAGGAATAGGCGCCGTTGTCCTTGGGCGTGATGGCGCTGTCGGCCGCGATCACGCGAATGCGCGCGAGTGGCAGGTCCAGCGTCTCGGCGATCGTGATCGCGACCATCGTCGAGGACCCCTGGCCGATGTCAGGAGCGCCGGTGAACGCCGTCAGGCCGCCGTCCCAGTCGAGCTTGAGGTTCACGACCGCATGCGGTTCGCCCGTCCGGTGAATCGGCTTTGCGGCCCCGCTCACGTAATGTGAGCACGCCATGCCGAGCCCCCTGCCGCGCGGCAGCCGTCCGATGCGCTCGCGCCAGCCGCTTGCACGTTCGACGCGGTCGAGGCACTCCGGCAAACCGTAGCTGTTGACGAGCAGGTCGTTGAGCGTCCGGGTCGGCGCGCTGAGCAGGTTCATGCGGCGCACGGCAAACGGATCGAGCCCGAGTTCGCGCGCCATGCGATCGAGCAGCACCTCGAACGCGTGCCGGGTGTCAACGCTGCCGTGGCCCCGCATGGCGCCGCAGGGCGGCAGGTTCGTGTAGATCCGGTAGCCGTCGTACTTGACCGCCGGAATCGCGTACAGGCCGTGCAGCAGGGCGCCGGCGTAAAGGATCGTGACGATGCCATAGCCGGCATAGGCGCCGCCGCGTTGCACGACCTCGCACTCGCAGGCGGTGATGCGGCCGTCGCGGCGCATTCCCAGCCTGAGCTGCACGGCCGTCTGCGGGCGGGCGCGGTGCGTCAGGAAGTTTTCCTCCCGCGTGAGCTGCATCAGCACCTTGCCGCGTGCGGCGCGTGCCAGCAGCGCGGTGACAATCTCGAAGTTGAGCACTTCGACCCGCGAGCCGAATCCGCCGCCGACGAATGGCTTGATGACGCGGATCTGCGACTCGTCCATCTGCAGGCAACGTGCCAGCATCATGTGCAGGTAGAAGGGTACCTGCGAGACGCTCTGCATCGTCAGCTGCCCGGTCGCGGGATCGTAATCCGCGAGTGCCGCGTGCGGTTCGATCTGTGCGTGGTTCAGCTCCGCGCAGTCAATGCTTGCGTCGCGGACCAGGTCGGCCGCGGCAAAGCCCGCCTCGGGGTCACCGAACACATGGTGCACGGCGCGCTCCACGTTGCCCGGCCGATCCTCGTGAACGAGTGCGGCGCCCTCGGCACGCGCGGATTCCGTGGTGTAGTGCGCGGGCAGCTCCCGCACCTCGAGCTCGATCAGCGCGAGCGCCCGTTCCGCGATCTCGGCGTCGACCGCCGCCACCGCGGCCACCGGTTCGCCCCGATAGCGGACCTTGCCGCGCGCGAGCGGATACTCGTTCATCGCAATGGGCAGCACGCCGTAGGTTTGCGGGCAGTCTTCGCCGACGACCACCGCGACCACACCCTCGAGGCTCCGCGCCCGCGACACGTCGAGACACAGGATTTCCCCATGACTGACCGGGCTGCGGAAAATCCGCCCGACCAGCGCACCGCGGTGGTCGAGGTCGGCCGTATAGCGCGCGCGCCCGGTGACCTTGTCGATGCCGTCGATCAGCGGCACGCCCGGCCGTGGCCAGTCCCGGGACGAAACGGCGCCGCTCACAGTGCGTCGTCCACGGCGGCGCGCACGGACTCGACGATTTTCACGTAGCCGGTACAGCGGCACAGGTTGCCGGCCAGCGCCTCGCGGATCTGTGCGTCGGTGGGCCGCGCATTGCGGCGCAGCAGGGCCGCGGCCGACATGATCATGCCGGGCGTGCAGAATCCGCACTGGGCGCCGAGGTGTTCGTGGAAGGCATGCTGCAGCCGGTGCAGGCCATCGCCCGCGGCAAGGCCCTCGATGGTCTCCACCGAGCGCCCGTCGCAACGCACAGCGAGCGTGATGCAGGCCGGTACGGGCACGGAGTCGACCAGCACCATGCAGGCGCCGCACTCGCCGCCATCGCAGCCAGTCTTGGTGCCGGTGAGCCCTGCGGTCTCACGCAGGTAGTCGACCAGCAGCAGGTGGTCCGGTACGGCGTCCTCGCGCCAGCGACCATTGAGGCACAGCCGAACGAGGCGCTTCCTGGATGGAGGTCGCTGATCCTGGCGCATCTGCCCTTCCTGGTCACCGACGATCGTCCGCGCGGCGATCGCCGTACCGAATGGTGCTGTCTGGAATCCCTGCCTGGCGGGTTTGCCCCGCCCGCAGCCTCAGGGTATTATCGTACCGAATTACCTGTTTTGAGTCCAGACACCCGGCCGCCCTGGAACAGGAGCCGAACATGTCAGCAGCGCCCACGCCCTCGTCGCGGCTGGTTCCGACGTACTGTTACAACTGCGTGGCAGGTCCCGACCTCCTGACCGTGAAGGTCGTCAATGGTGTCGCCATCGAAGTCGGACCGAACTTCGCGGGTGCTGGCATCCACCCCGGCGACGGCAAGCCCTGTGTTCGGGCCTACGGCCTGATCCAGAAGACCTACCACCCGGCGCGGATCCTGACGCCGATGCGGCGGACCAATCCGCGCAAAGGCAAGGACCAGGATCCCGGCTTCGTCCCCATTTCCTGGGACGAGGCCCTCGACACCGTGTCCGACAAGCTCAAGTCCGTCCTGGCACGCGGCCACTGCGACGAACAGGGCCTGCCGCGGGTCGCCGTCAGCTTTGGTCATGGCGGCACGCCGGCGAACTACATGGGCAGTTTCCCGGCGTTCCTCTCGGCATTTGGGCCGGTGGACTTCAGCTTCGGCTCCGGCCAGGGCGTCAAGTGCATGCATTCGGAGCACCTGTACGGCGAGTACTGGCACCGCGCATTCACCGTTTCAGCCGACACGCCGTACACCGACTACATCGTCTCGCTCGGCGCCAACAACGAGATCACCGGCGGCGTCAGCGCCGTCGCGCGCCACGCCGCCGCGCGGCTGCGCGGCGCCAGACGCGTGCAGATCGAGCCGCATCTGTCGATCACCGCGGCCGCCTCGGCGGAGTGGATTCCGATCAAGCCGAAAACCGACGCGGCTTTCATGTTCGCGCTGATCCACGTGCTGCTGCACGAGCACCCACGCGCGCGGCTCGACGTGCCGTTCCTCACCGGGATGACTTCCTCGCCCTACCTGGTCGGACCGCACGGTTACTATCTGCGCGACCCGGAGAGCCTCAGGCCGCTGCTGTGGGACGCGCGGCAACAGAAGGCCGTGGCCTTCGACGCCGTCGATGCCGAGCCGCTGCTCGAGGGCCGCGTGCCGGTGGCCGACGCCGTCGAGGTCGGCGCCGATGACGAGCGCTGGGTGCACCACGGCGTGACCGCCGCGACGGCCTTCACGCACCTAGTCGAGCACTTCGGGCAGTACGGGCCGGAGTGGGCGACGGGAATCTGCGAAGTTCCGGCCGCCACGATCCGCCGCATCGCGAACGAGTACCTCGGCCACGCCCGCGTCGGCGAGACGATCGAAATTGACGGCCAGACCCTGCCGTTCCGGCCGGTGGCGGTGACACTCGGCAAGACGGTCAACAACGGCTGGGGCGCCTACGAGTGCTGCTGGTCGCGCACGATGCTGGCAGTGCTGGTCGGCGCCCTGGAAGTTCCCGGCGGGACACTCGGCACGACGGTGCGCATCAACAAGCCGCACGAGGACCGGCACCAGAGCGTCGTGCCGGGCCCCGACGGTTTCATGCAGAACGCGCTCAACCCGACCGACCGGGCACATTGGGTCAGGGATCCCGACGTGCGCAGCGGGCACCGGACACTGGTGCCGATATCCGGCAACAGCGGCGCGTGGAGCCAGGCGCTCGGCCCGACGCATCTGAGCTGGATTTTCCAGAACCGCGTGCCGGAGAACTGGCAGCGGCCGACCAAGCCCGAGATCTGGATCGCGTACCGCACCAATCCCGCCATCTCGTTCTGGGACTCGGACGCCGTCGCTGCCACGATGGCGACCTTCCCGTTCACGGTCTGCTTCGCCTTCACGCCCGACGAGACCAACCACATGGCGGACATCCTGCTGCCGGAGGCGACCGACCTCGAGAGCACGCAGCTGATCCGTCTCGGGCGCACGAAGTTCGTGGAACAATTCTGGCTGCACGAGGGCTTCGTGCTGCGCCAGCCGGCGGTGGCGCGCCAGGGCGACACCCGCGATTTCACCTGGATCGCGACGGAACTCGCGCGGCGCACCGGGCTGCTTGAGGCCTACAACGCCGCCATCAATCGCGGCTCCTGCGGCGTACGGCTGAAGGGCCCGCTGCGGGATTTTTCACTGGATGCCACCAGGGTGAACTCGGTGGAGGAGATCTGGAACGCGGTCTGCCAGGCAGCGAGCTGCGAACTGACTGAGGGCAAGGAGATCCACGATCTCGATTGGTTCAGGGAAAACGGGCTGTTGATGCGCCCGTGTCCGCAGAGCTGCTGGTACCTGTACCCGACCGTCAAGCGCCTCGGGCTGCGCTTCGAACTTCCCTACCAGGAGCGTCTGACTCGTGTCGGCCGCGAGCTCGAGGCCCGGCTGCACGAAAGCGGCATTCGCTGGTGGGACCGGCAGCTGAACGAATACGGACCCCTGCCGCAGTGGCACGACTTTCCAGCGTTGTGGGATGAGGACCTGGTGCGCCGTGGCCACCGGCCCGAGGACTTCCCGTTCTGGCTCATCACGACCAAGAGCATGCAATACAACGCGGGCGGCAACGCAATGATCCAGCTGATGGACGAGGTCGCGCGGAACGTCGTCGGGCATCGCGGCATCATCATCAACGCGGGCACGGCCAGGCAGATCGGGATCGCCGACGGCGACCTGCTCGAGATCAGCTCGCCCATTGGAACCACGCGCGGTCCCGCCGTTCCCGTGCAGGGGATCCGTCCCGACACGCTGGTCATCGTCGGGCAGTTCGACCACTGGGCCACGCCCTACGCGAAGGACATGGGCTATCCGAGCCTGAACACGGTCGCGCCAATGTCGCTCGAGATGACCGATGCGACCGGCTCCGGCGCTGACCTCGTGCGCGTCGCGGTGCGGCGCGTGGGCGCAGCCGCATGAGCCGACCTTCGTAAATCCTGTTTACCAGCCCGGCCGAGCGCCCGGCCGCGTCGTTCCGAAGCCGCGCACCGGCGTGAGCGACAGCGCGAGGCCCTGGTGATATGCCGCGCGGGTCACGAGCGTAAACTTGAACCAGCCGCCGGCGAGCGCGGCCACGAGCCCCGCGAGGCCGACCGCCCAGGCGTAGCGCGGTTCGATCGATCCGAGCGCAGCGGCGATGATCGCCACCGCATCGAGCCCGATGAGCCGGCGTCCGAACTTCGCGAGCGCCTCGCGCGCTTTCGTCGGCGCCTCGGCTGGACCCAGACCGCGCAGGTAGGTGACAAACGCCAGCGACCGCATCAGCACCAGGCCGACCAGCAGCAGCGCGGCCCAGCCCGGCAGGGCCGCCGGATCCAGCAGCAGCTGCGCCACGATGCCGAGCCCGGCGCCTTCCGCGAGACCCGTCGCGATCATGAGCGGCACGACGCGCGGATGGCGCCACGCCGGGATGCCACGCGCACCCTGGAGCATGCGCGCCTGGCTGTAGACATAGGTGAGCGCGAGCGCCGCCGTCAGCCACGGCAGCCACCGACCGCCGTACCAGGCAGCGCCGAGCCCGGCGCCGAGAAGTGGCAGGGAGACGATCGCCTCGCGCGTCATCCACGAACTGCGTGCGTGCCGGAAGACATTCAGTGCGCGCCAGGGCCGGCCGATCTCGAACCACACGCAGAGGAGCCCGCAGCACACGAGGGCGAGGCCGAGCAGGCCCGGGCCCGAGCTTGGCGACGACACGGCCGCCGCGTACACGAGCGTGCCCGCACCCGCGCCGCCGAAAATGAAGTTGCAGGCTGCGCGCCAGTCCCAGAAGCCCTGCCGTTTTGGCGCAACTGAACCGGGCATCGATGCGCTCATGGCCTGCTCTCCACGAGATAGTAGGTGCCAGGATCCGTGCCGAGTTCCTCGTGCATGCGGAAATATTCATTTTCGCGCAGCAGTTTCGACACGTTGCTCTGCAAATCGTCTCGGTCGCCGAAATGCAGTGCGCCTGAGATGCAGGAATTGACACAGGCCGGGGTCACTTCGGGGTCGATTCCCGGTGTTCGCCCGGTGCCCCGCGCCGCATCGATGCGGTCGCTGCAGAAGTTGCACTTCGTCGACACGCCGAGGCGCGCCGGATCAAACTGCGCGGCTTCCGCCGGGCTCGGCTCGCCGCCATAGGCGAATGTCGGGCGCTGCACCTTGAAGCGTTGCTGGTACGGGCACGCGACCGCGCAGTACGCACAGCCGATGCACAGCTCGTAATCGATGCCGACGAGGCCGTCGTCACGCTTGAACGTCGCCTGAGTCGGACAGACATCCATGCAGGGCGGATCGCCGCAGTGCATGCAGCTGACCGGCACGAAGGTGCGACGGACGTCCGGATACGTGCCGGTCTCGATGTCGACGACCCGCCGCCATTGCACGCCGGGCGGCGTGCCGTTTGCCTGCTTGCAGGCGGCGGTGCAGGTCTGGCAGCCGATGCAGCGCCGCAGGTCGACGACCATGATGTACCTAGCCACCGCGGGATCCTTCCGCACCCGTGGCCAGTCTGGCCCACCTGCCGCACTCGCCCATGCGCATGAACACCTCCATTCCCCTAAGCCTGCGAGGCCGGTGGATCGGGATCCCCGGCCGGTCGGCCACCGGCCGGTGGCGGATAGCGCAGCAGCAGGCGATGGCACAGCGCGACGTGCCCGGTTTCTTCCTCGACCAGCTCCGCGGCGAGGTGCCTGACGTCGGTATCCACTGCGTTGGCCAGCAATTCCCTGAAGAACTCCAGTGCCCTCTGTTCGGCGGCGAGCGCCATCTGCAGCGCATCGTGCGGCGTCATCAGATAGTGGGCAGCAGCCAGGTCCGCAGACTCCGGGCTTTCCCCGAGGTGCCATCGCGCGACTTTGCGGGCATGCGCCGCGACGTCGAAGTCGCCGGCCATGCTGCAGATCTGGTCGCGGTGGATTCCCTCGGCGCGCGCCAGGTCGCGGAAAACATCGACAAGCGCCAGATTGTTATGCATCTCCATCTGGTCGGCGAGCATCGTGTAGCGCTCGACCGCGTCCACTTCGATCTGGTAGGCAATCGCGTATAGATCGACCAGCGACGAGGCGCGTGGGGCATCGGCGCTCATAGCTCGAACTCCCGCTCCAGTTCCGCGAGGTCGGTGATGGCCTTGCCGATGGGCGGTGCGTACGGCGGCCGGTTGCCGCGATACAGCACCCCCAGGTTGAATCCGTCATCGGTCATCACCCGGCGCGCCGCCCGCGCCGCGTCGTCGGTGGCGTCGACGGGTGCGCGATGCACGCGGTCCTTCCAGGCCCGCTGATCCGGCCGGTAGGTCACGCACGGACTCAGGACCTCTACGAACGAGAAGCCCGGATGGCGCACGGCTTCCACGATGATCCCGGCGGTCTCGGCCGGATTGCCGGAAAACGCGCGCGCCACGAAATTCGCGCCGGAAGCCAATGCGATTACGAGCGGATGAAAGGGCCGCATGCCGGTGCCGCCCGGCGCGAGCGCGGTGTCGAAGTCGGGCTCGGTGGTCGGTGACGGCTGGCCCTTGGTCATTCCATAGATGTGGTTGTCCATGACCACGTAGGTCAGGTCGACATTGCGCCGGCAGGCGTGCAGAAAATGGTTGCCGCCGATCGAGTAGCCATCACCGTCGCCGCTCGCCACCACGACCATCAGGTCCGGGCGGACGATCTTGAGCCCGGCGGCAACGGCAAGGGAGCGGCCGTGCACACCGTGGAAGCCGTAACAGTTCATGTACGCCGGGACTCTCGACGAACAACCGATGCCGGATACCACCGCGACCTGTTCTGGCCGCACGCCGAGCTCGGCGAAGGCTCGCGTGAAGGCCATCAGCACGTGGAAGTCCCCGCAACCAGGACACCAGATCGGCTTGACGGCCGAGCGATAGTCCGCGGGACGGCAGGCCGGGGCGATGGTTGCGCTCATGAAGATTGCTCTCGCAGAAGCTCACGACATATCTCGCCAGGACGGATCGGCAACGGACCTGGACGGTGTAGCACCGTCGTGTCGGCCGGCAGCGAGTAATGGGCGCGCAGATAGCGGTAGAACTGGGCGCCGTGGCTCTGCTCGACGACCAGCAGGCGGCTCACGCCCTCGAGCGCCGCCGCCATCTCCGCTGGCCGGGCCGGCGACAGCAGCCGCGGAGCGATCAGTCGCACCTGGCGCCCGGCTCGAGCCAGTTGCGCAACCGCTTCGCGGGCCGCGCCGGTCAAGGAGCCCCAGGCGATGACAGCGAGCGTGCCCTCGCCCTCGATCGTCGCCCACAAGTCGCCGAACACAAACCGTTCGAGCTTGTCGCGGCGCTTATCCAGCTGGGCGTGGTGATCGCTCGCGCTGGTGCTGGGCAGGCCGCGTTCCGTGTGCGAGAGGCTCTCGGCCGTGTATTGGCCGTCCGCGACGCCGGGGACTGCCATCGGTGAGACGCCATTGGCGGTGAGCGCGTAGCGGCGGTAAGGCGCAACGATGGCAGTCGCTCTCTGTCGCTGGCCGATGAAGCTGACGTCGGCCGGTCGCGCAATCGCCGCCAGCGCCTGTCCCAGGAACTGGTCCGACAGCAGGATCGCGGGCGTTTGCAGGCTTTCGGCGAGGTGGACCGCCCATTGCGTCGTCAGCAGGCAATCCGGAATCGACTGCGGTGCGACGACAATGTGCGGGGCGTCGCCGTGCACGCCGTACACCGCAATATTGAGGTCCGCTTGCTCGGACTTGGTCGGAATACCCGTCGAAGGCCCGCCCCGCATGACGTTGACGACGACGATCGGCACTTCGGCCGCCGTGGCCAGCCCGAGCGCTTCGACCATCAGCGACAGACCCGGACCCGAGGTGGCCGTCAGCGAAGGCGCACCACCGTAAGAACCGCCGATGATCATATTGATCGAGGCGAGTTCGTCCTCCGCCTGCACCAGGCTGCCGCCGACCTTCGTGAGATTGAGTGCCAGCCATTCCAGCACCTCCGAGGCGGGCGTGATCGGGTAAGCGGCGGCAAATCGGATTCCGCCGCGAATGGCGCCCAGACCGACCGCTTCGTTGCCGGTGATCAGCCAGCGCCTGGCGCCCGCGGCTCGCGGCCGGGCTAACCCGAAGCCAAGGTTGTGGTGCGCGACTGCCGCGGCGCCGGCGCGGGCCGCCGCCAGGTTCGCGGCGACGATCGCGGGTCCCTTGTCCTGGAAGCGCTTGTCGATCAGGTCCGCCAGTACCACCTGATCCAGCCGCAGCAACTGCGCCGCGGCACCGACCGCAATCATGTTCGGCCGCCATGCGGGATTCGCAGTTGTGAGTTCCTTGAGCCGCAGCTCGATCACGCGTGCACCGGACGCGGGCACAATCGCGGGTGGATCGCCACCCTGCGGGTCGCTGACCACAACGCTGTCCGGGCCGAGCGCGATCTCCGTCTCGAAGCGATGTGCGTTCAACCAGTCCACGCCGACCAGCAGGTCGAAGCGATCGCCGTGGCACTCGACGGAATCGACGGCGATGCGCAGGAGTGCCGCCGCCTCCCCCCCGCGGATCTGGGGCCCGACGGAACGCGTCAACAGGCCATGCCAGCCGGCTGCGCAGGCCGCTTCCAGCAGCAGCCGGCCGGTGGTCAGCGCGCCCGCGCCACCGCTACCGACGAATGCGACCGAGACGCTGGATGCTTCCGCCATCGCTGCCTTCCAATGCTGAATCCGGATCTGGCACGGCCCGCCGCGCACCGCGGCGCTCTGATTGACTCGAGATACGTATTCTGGTACTAGTTTACCCTAATTGCTCAGGTCATGCGCTGTCAATGCAGTCGAAGCGGCCGGATTGGGCGCACCGGTCGAGTCAGAGGGCACAAGAAATGAGGAGCCCGCAGTCATGTCGTTGACGGCCGTACGCTGGCTGATGCACGCCACCGCGCAACCGTTCTCCGCGGCCGGGTTCGAGCCGGTCGCGGATCAGGACGAGGTCGTGGTCGCCGTCGCTGGTTGCGGCGTCTGCCACACGGATCTCGGCTTCTTCTACGACGGGATCCGGACCAACCATCCCCTGCCGCTGTGCCTCGGGCATGAGATCAGTGGACGCGTGGTAGCGGCCGGGCCCGGCGCCGATATCTGGCTTGGGAAGACGGTCATCGTCCCGGCCGTGATTCCCTGCGGCGCCTGCGACGCCTGTCGCCGCGGCAAGGAAACGATCTGCCCGAACCAGATGATGCCGGGCAACAACCTGCATGGTGGCTTCGCGAGCCACGTCGTCGTCCCGGCGCGCGGCCTGTGCCCGGTCGAGATCCCGGCACTGCAGGCGGCAGGACTCGACCTCGCGGCCGTCAGTGTCGTCGCCGACGCAGTCACCACGCCCTACCAGGCGGTCACCCAGGCCGGCGTGCAGTCCGGCGACCTGGTGATCGTCAATGGCGTGGGCGGTATCGGCGGCTACTGCGCCCAGATCGCGCACGCATTCGGCGCGACCGTCGTGGCCATCGATGTCAGTGACGACAAGCTCGCAGCCGTAGCAGGCGGCATCGCTGCCTTGACGCTGAATGCGCGCCAGATCAGCGGGCGCGAACTCAAGGGCGCGATCCAGGCATTCGCGCGTGAGCGCGGCCTGCGCCACAAATCGGACTGGATCATCTTCGAGTGCTCCGGCACCCGCGCCGGCCAGGAGGCTGCATTCGGCCTGCTCAACCACGGCGCCACACTGGCCGTCGTCGGTTTCACGATGGACAAGGTCGAGATCCGGCTGTCGAACATCATGGCCTTTAACGCACGCGCGCTTGGCAACTGGGGCTGCGCACCGCGCCTCTATCCCGATGCGCTTGCAATGGTGCTCGACGGCCGCGTGCAGGTCGGCCGGTTCATCGAAATGCATCCCCTCGACGACATCAACCGCGTGTTCGCCGCCGTTCACACAGGCGAGATCAAGCGCCGTGCCGTGCTCGTACCCACTCCCGACGCAGCGTCGTCCCCGTCAACCACCCGGAGTTCCACCAATGGCCACTGAGAGCGCCATCCGTCCCGACATCAACGCGAAGGATCACAATCTGGTTGCCGATGCCACGCGCCAGGCAGTCAGCCAGGGCGTGCACTACGAGAAGCGCCCCGTTCGCGCGCAGGACGGCAGCTCGGTCGATGGTCTCTACAACGCCTGGATCACGCTCGATAACCCGTCGCAGTTCAATTCCTACACGACGGACATGGTCAAGGCCACGATTCTCGCCTTCCGCGCCGCCAGCGCCGCGCGCGACGTGGTCGCGGTGGTCTTCACCGGCGCCGGCGACAAGGCCTTCTGCACCGGCGGCAACACCAAGGAGTACGCCGAGTACTACGCCGGCAACCCGCAGGAGTACCGGGCGTACATGCGGCTGTTCAACGACATGGTCAGCAGCATCCTCGGCTGCGACAAACCGGTCATCTGCCGCGTCAACGGCATGCGGATCGGCGGCGGCCAGGAAATCGGCATGGCCTGCGACTTCAGCGTCGCGCAGGACCTGGCGCGCTTCGGTCAGGCCGGCCCGAAGCACGGCTCGGCGCCAATTGGCGGCAGCACCGACTTCCTGCCGGTCATGGTCGGCGTCGAGCGCGCGATGGCGGCGTGCGTGATGTGCGAACCGTTCTCGGCGCACGAGGCCTGTTTCATGGGCCTGATCACCGGTGTCGTGCCGGCACTCAAGGTCGACGGGCGCCACGTCCCCAATCCGCTGATCGAAACCTCGCGCATCGTGGATGAATTCGGCCGTCTCGTGTTCGGCAAGCCGCTGACCGGCGAGGCGCTGAAGGCCGGCCAGGCGTTGATGCGCCGCGGCACCGTCGACCTGGCGCCGCTCGACGAGGCCGTCGAGACACTGTGCACCAAGCTGCTGTACATGTTCCCGGACTGCACGACCAAGACGCTCGAGGAGCTGCGCAAGCCCAAGCTCGAGACCTGGAACCGCAACAAGGAAGACTCGCGCGCATGGCTCGCGCTCAACATGACGACTGAAGCGCGGGCGGGCTTCCGCGCCTTCAACGAGGGCACAAAGGAGACCGGCCGGGAGGTCGATTTCATCGGCCTGCGGCGCGCACTCGCGGCGAACACGCCGTGGTCCGACGAGCTCACCGACAGCATCCAGCCGCGGGTCCGGCGCCCATGACGGAACCGCTCAAGGTCTGGCTGGAGGCCGATGGCCGCCTGCTGCGACTGCGGCTCGCGCGGCCCAAGGCCAACCTGGTCGACGCGGCGATGATCGCGGCGCTCGACGCGGCACTTGTCGCGCACCTGGAGCAGCCGATCCTCTCGGCTGTGCTGCTCGACGCCGAGGGCCCGAATTTCAGTTTCGGCGCGAGCGTCGAAGAGCACCTGCCCGGCGCGTGTGCGGCGATGCTCGGCAGCCTGCACGGGTTGCTCGGCCGCATGCTGGAGTCGCCCGTACCGATCCTCGTTGCCGTTCACGGGCGTTGCCTCGGCGGCGGTCTTGAACTGGCGCTCGCGGGGCACCTGCTGTTCGTGACTCCAGCGGCTGAGCTCGGCCAGCCGGAGATCCGGCTCGGCGTATTCGCCCCGGCCGCCTCCTGCCTGCTTCCCGAGCTGATCGGCCCGCAGCGCGCATTTGACCTGCTGATTTCGGGCCGCAGCATTTCCGGCTCCGAGGCCGCTTCGCTGGGGCTTGCCGCCGTGGCCAGCGCCGATCCGCAGCAGGCGGCGCTCGAGTACTTCCTGCAGCATCTGCAGCCGAAGAGCGCGCAATCCCTGCGCCACGCCGTGCGCGCCGCGCGCCAGGAGCTTGCCGGCCGCGTCCGCACGCGGCTCGCTGCCGTCGAGCGCCTCTATCTGGACGACCTGATGCGAACCCACGATGCCGTCGAAGGGCTATCAGCATTCATCGACAAAAGGACCGCCAGGTGGGAACACCGCTAAGTTTGAGCAGCACTGCCGTCATCATCGATCGCGCCACGCGGATCTTCGAGGATCTGAGCTTCAGCGCCGCACGGGAGTGGAAAGCTGCGCAGCCCGGCCGCAAGGTCGTGGGCTATCTGCCGATCTACGTGCCCCGCGAGATCGTGCACGCCGCCGGCATGTTGCCGCTCGGGATCGTGGGCGGCGGCGACCGGCTGGAGGTGGTCCACGGCGACGCCTACTACCAGAGCTACATCTGCCGCATCCCCCGCTCAACCGTCGAACTCGGACTGTCCGGCCGGCTGGACTTCGTCGACGGCATGCTGTTCCCGTCCATCTGCGACGTCATCCGCAACCTGTCCGGCATGTGGAAGCTCATGTTCCCCCACGTGTACTCGCGATACTTCGACGTCCCGCAGAACTACGCCGACGAGATCGGCGGCAATTACTATGCCAACGAACTCGCGGAGCTGCGCGACGACCTGGCCCGGCTGCGCGGCGCGTCGATCACCGACGAAGAGCTGTGCCACTCGATCGCGGTCTACAACGAGAACCGCAAACTGGTCCGCGAGCTGTATGCCTATCGCGCCGAGCAGCCGTGGCAGGTGCCGGCCGCCGAATCCCACCTGCTGATGCGCGCCGGTCTCGTGCTGCCCGTCGAGCAGCACTCGGCGATGCTGCGCGACTATCTCGCCGCGTCCCGCCTCGAGCAACGCCCGCGGCGCGACAACTGCCGGGTCGTGCTGACGGGCCTGTTCTGCGAGCAGCCGCCGCTCAACCTGATCAAATCGCTCGAGCTGGCTGGCTGCTACGTGGTCGACGACGACCTGCTGCTCGTCACGCGCTGGCTGACCAGCGACGTGCCGGTCGAAGGCGACCCGCTGCGCAACCTCGCAACGGCGTTCCTGCATCATTCCGAATCGACCGCCGCGAAATTCGAGCCCGACCCGCGCGAGAAGGGCCAGCATCTGGTTCGCGCCGTGCGGCGCACCCGCGCCGAGGGCGTCATTTTCGCCTCCCCTAGTTTCTGCGATCCCGCATTGCTCGACCGGCCGATGCTGCAGCACGTGCTCGCCGACGCCGGAATCCCCTACATCGCCTTCAAGTACGCCGAGAATTCCGGCCAGATGCAGCCGATCCGCGAACAGGCCGGCACCTTTGCGGATTCCATCAAGCTCTGGAGTGGACAATGAACGCAGCACCTCCCGCCGCCAAGGCAGCAGCCAGAGACGTCGAGAAGGACGCCTCGATGCAGAAGCAGAAGGCGATGATGGCGGCCCACTATGACCGCCTGACGTCCGCGCCCGAGACCGGCGCGAAAGTCTGCAGCACCTTCGTCCCGGGCAACCTCAACGAGCTGATCGGCTGCTTCGATCTGCTCAACAACCTGCCCGAAGTCAACGCGATCCAGAACGGACTGCGGCGCATTTCGGGGCAATACGTCATGGAGGCAGAGAAGATCGGACACTCGGAGGACGTCTGCACCTACGTCAAGTCGGACATCGGCATGATGGCCAAGGGCAACATCGCGCCGAATGGAAAGAAATTTCCGAATCCGGACGTGCTGCTCCTGTCGTACACCGGCTGCTTCACCTTCATGAAGTGGTTCGAGCTGCTGCGCGAGCAGTTCAAGTGCGAGACGATCATGCTGCATACGCCGTACATGGGCGACGGCTGCATTACGCCCAACATGATCGAGTACATGGTCAAGCAGTTGCGCGACGAAGTGATCCCGAAACTCGAACGCGTCTCAGGCGTGAAATTCGACATCGACCGGCTGCGGGAGCGGCTGAAGAAATCGGCGCAGGCCGAGGACGACCTGGTCCACGTGCTGCAGACCGCGCGAAACACGCCCTCCCCGATTGACGCTTACTTCGGCGGCATCTATTACATCGGCCCGATCTTCGGCGCGTTCCGCGGCACCGACGACGCCATCGAGTACTACCGCTTCCTGCGCGACGAGATCGACGAGCGTCTCGCCCAGGGCCGCGGCCCGGTGACGCCCGAGGGAGACATGGGCCGCGAGCGCTACCGGCTGGTGGTCGAGGGTCCTCCCAACTACACGCATTTCCGCCAGTTCTGGAAGATGTTCTACGACGAGGGCGCTGTGGTCGTGGCCTCGAGCTACACCAAGGTCGGCGGCGTATACGACTTCGGCTTCCGCCATGACTCGAGCCGGCCACTCGAGACGCTCGCCGAATACTGCCTCGGCGTCTACACCAACCGCAGCCTGCCGATGCGCATCGACATGCTGACGAACTACGTCGAGGACTACCAGGCGGACGGCCTGCTGATCAACTCCATCAAGAGCTGCAACAGCTTCTCGGCGGGGCAGCTGCTGATGATGCGGGAGGTCGAGAAGCGCACCGGCAAGCCCGCGGCATTCATCGAGTCCGACCTGGTCGACCCGCGCTACTTCTCCGCGGCCAATATCAAGAACCGTCTCGAGAGTTACTTCCAGATGATCGAGCAGCGGCGCGCCAGCGCCCGGCCCGCGGCGTGAACAGGCAGCCATGAGGACCTACGTTGGCATCGACCTCGGCTCCACGACCACAAAGGCCGTGCTGATCGACGACGACGGCCGCGTGCTCGGTCGCGGCATCACCAATTCGCGCTCCAATTACGCCACGGCCGCGCGGGTCGCAGGCGAAGAGGCGCGCATCGACGGGCGCTTCACGCTGTTCCGCCGCGCCCTGCAGCAGGACGGCGATCTCCGCAACCGCCTCGACGAGTTCCTCGCCGCGCTCGAACGCGCCTTCCGCCTCGAGCAGTTCCTCGAGCAGCTGGCCGACCTTGAGCGAACCTGCAGCAGCCAGTTTCGTGGCGGCCGCTTTGCCGATCTCGAGGCCGGCGTCCGGCGGGCGCTCGACGAGGTCTTCGGGCGGGTGCGCGCCGAGGCCGCCGCGATGTTCGCCCCGGGGGCCAAGCGCAAGTCGGACTTCTTCCGCGACGTTGCCGGGTCCCGTTACTACGCGCACGCGGAAACCGTGGGTCGGGAACTTTCACTGCCCTACGAAATCCTGCTGAATATTTACGACAAATCGATCCTCGACGTCGAGAACCGGCCGCCATCTGGCGACCTGAGCGGAAAGTTCCGCCGGGCACTGCAGAAAATTCTCGCAGAGGACGGCGGCATCGGCCAGCAGGCCGGTCACCTGCAGCATGTCATCGACGACGCGCTCGACGTCGACCTCGAAGAGGGCTACCTCGTAGGCACGGGTTATGGACGCGTGACACTGCCGTTTTCCAAGGAGCACATCCGCTCGGAGATCCTGTGCCACGGGCTCGGCGCCCACATGATGTACCCGAATACCCGGACGGTCCTCGACATCGGCGGGCAGGACACCAAGGGCATCCAAATCGACGCCGACGGCGTCGTCACCAACTTCCAGATGAACGACCGCTGCGCCGCCGGCTGCGGCCGCTACCTGGGTTACATCGCCGACGAGATGAGCATCGGGCTGCACGAGCTGGGCCCGATGGCGATGAAGTCTGACTGCCCGTCACGGATCAACTCGACCTGCACTGTCTTCGCCGGCGCCGAACTCCGCGACCGGCTTTCGCTCGGCGAGAGGCGCGAGGACATCGTGGCCGGGCTGCACCGCGCGATCATCCTGCGTGCGATCTCGATCATCTCGCGCTCCGGCGGCGTCACCAACGAGTTCACGTTCACCGGCGGGGTCGCAAAGAACGAGGCCGCCGTGCGTGAACTGCGGCAGCTGGTCAAGGAAAACTACGGCGACGTGGTCATCAACATCAACCCGGATTCCATCTACACAGGGGCGCTCGGCGCGGCGGAATTCGCACGCCGCGCCTACGACGGCGGCGCCCGGCTGGAGGCACAGGCATGACGATCACCGCAGGGATCGACGTCGGGACGGGGGCCGTGAAGGCAGCGCTGATGCGCGTGGAAAGCGACCGGACAGAGTGGCTGTCGCGCGCCACCATGCGCATCCGGCAGCGCGACCCGATCGAACTCGCGCGCACGTGCTTCGATCATGTTCTCGAGGACGCCCAGCTCGCCGCAAAGGACGTCGACTACATCGCCACGACCGGCGAGGGCGAAAGCGTGCCTTTCCACACCGGCCACTTTTACTCGATGACGACCCACGCGCGTGGGGCCATATACCTCGAGCCGTCGGCGCGTGCGGTCCTCGATGCTGGCGCGCTGCACGGCCGCGCCATCGTCATGGACGAGCGCGGCAAAGTGCTCAAGTACCGGATGACGAGCCAGTGTGCGTCGGGCTCGGGCCAGTTCCTCGAGAATATCGGCCGCTACCTGGGCATCGCGCAGGACGAGATCGGCACCCTGTCCTGCCAGGCCGATAATCCCGAGGTGGTCTCGTCGATCTGCGCGGTGCTGGCCGAAACCGACGTAATCAACATGGTTTCGCGCGGGATTTCGACATCCAACATCCTGAAGGGCATCCATCTGTCGATGGCCGGCCGGCTGAGCAAGCTCCTCAAGTCCATCGGTGGCACGAGCGGCGTGGTCCTGGTCACCGGCGGGCTGGCGCTGGACGTGGGCCTCATCGCCGCGCTCAAGGAGGACATCGCCGCCATGAAGGAGATAAAGACCGACGTGCGCAGCCACGCCGATTCGGCCTATGCCGGCGCGATCGGCGCGGCGCTGTGGGGCGCGTTCCGCTTTGAGAAGCTGCTCGCGCGCGGCGAGATTCACCGGGCGGCCTAGACCAGGAGGACACCCCGTATGGCATTGATGATCACCGAGACCTGCACGGCCTGCGATGCCTGTGAACCCGTCTGCCCGAGCAAGGCGATCACGGCAGGAGACCCGCTCTATGTGATCGACGCGCTGAGGTGCACGGAGTGCATCGGCGCCGAAGACGAGCCGCAATGCAGGCTGGTCTGCCCACAGGACTGCATCGTCCAGCATCCGGATTTCATTGAAAGCAGGGAAGACCTGCAGCAGAAATATGACGCGCTGCACGGCTGATCGCACAGGCGAGCGACGCCGGGGATCCGGCGCGGCGCGGGTTTGCGTCGTGCGGACACCAACAGTAGCATGGTACCGAAATGCGAAAACGAGCGGCAAAGAAGCCACGCAAACGCGTGCGACCCGTTGCCGGTGCAACGACCCGCGGCGTCGGCGGTGCGCCGGCGTCCGGCCGCCGGTTCACCATACGGCCCGCACAGCAGGGCGACATCCCGGCCGTTACTGCCCTGGACGCCGGCATCACTTCGCTCGCCAAGGAGCCTCACTGGCAGGATCTTTTCAAGCGCAGCAGGGCGCGCCAGACCGGGCACTTCTTCCTGGTGGCGAAATCGCCCGCCAGTCCCGATGCGCTGCTCGGGTTCATCGTGGGCGAGATTCGCGCCTGGGAATTCGGGTCGGCGCCGTGCGGCTGGGTCTACGCCCTGGGTGTCGCTCCGGGTGCGCGCGGGATCGGCGTCGGCGAAGCATTGCTCGACGCCATCGCCCGCGAATTCAGACGCCTCGGCATGACCAAGATGCGCACCATGGTCGCCAAGCAGAATGCGCTGCCCATGATGTTTTTCCGCGCCGAGGGAATGATGGCCGGGCCGTACATTCAGCTCGAGAGGAACCTGGAATGACTGCTGCCCAGGCTGCGGACAGCCCCTCATGAAGCTCCAGGTCTCGAGCCAGCTCGCTATATTCGCGATGGTCGAGCTGGTCGCGAATGCCGATCGCCAGCTGACCGTCGCCGAAATCGGGGCGAAGTATGGTGCTTCCAGTCACCACCTGGCCAAGGTCATGCACGTGCTGGGTGACGCCGGCCTGGTGCGTGCAGTCCGCGGCGCGGGTGGCGGTTATCAGTTCTCCGGCAATGCACGCCGCAGGACGCTGCTTGACGTCATCGAGCTGTTCGAGAGGCTCGGCCCCAGCGGCCAGGATGCGGGCGCGGCGGGCAAAGGGACGAGCGAAGGTCTGGCGTTGCATGCGGTGCTGCGCGAGATAGACGACACCGTCCGCGCCACCCTGGGCTCGATTACGCTCGCGACATTCTGCGGACTCATGAAGCGGCGACAAATGGAACGGTCGGCGACTCGAGCATGCCCATCTCCCAGCCAGCCCGCGAATCGTTGAACCGCAGGTCACTCCGCACCAACATCGTGCGGTCGGGCGAGGGCTCTACGGTTCGCTCAATGCGCGTCCCTGGCGGCTGGCAGGTGGTTGCGTATCATCAGCAGGCTGGCACAGGTGAGCACCAGCGCCACGGCGATCCCGCCGAAGAACGTACGGCTGCCGCCCTGCGCCAGCAGTAGCGCACCACCGAACGAACTCAGGATCCCGCCGAGCCGCCCGACGCCAAGCGCCCAGCCGACGCCTGAGGACCGGCAGGCGGTCGGATAGATGTGCGCCGAGACCGCGTACATGCCGATCTGAACCGCATTGATTGCCAGCCCCGCGGCCGCGACGCCCGCCAACAGGGCGGGCAGCAATCTCTTCGGATCGACCCCGCCCATCGGCAACTGCGCCAGGTAGAAGAGCGCTGCGACGGCCAGCGCGGCCATCACCGCCAGCGACCAGCGTGAGCCGAATCGCGCGATGATCCAGGCGTTGGCCACGGCGCCGATGACACCGGAGAGGTTGAACACGAGGCTGGCGCGGACGGCCGTGGCAATGTCCAGGCCCATGGAAGTGAGCACCACCGCTATCCAGTTGAAGAACGCGTAGACGGCGAAGACGTTGGTGCCGAAGACCAGCCAGGTCGCAATCGTGTCGCGCACGAGCCCGCGCGAAAACAGCGCGCGCAGGCCGGCGGACTCGATCTCGGCGGGCGCTGACAGCACGAAGGACTCCGCGCCCGAAAAGGTGCGGCCGGGGATGATCCGGCCGAGCAGGACCGCGAGTTCACCGTGGCGGCCGCCGCGCGTGGTCAGGAAGCGCGCGGATTCGGGCAGAATGAAATACATGATCACTGCCAGCAGCAGCGGCAGTACGGCGCCTATCATGAACAGCAAGCGCCAGCCCCCGGCCGGCACGATTTCGGCCGCAATGGCCGCGCCGATCATGCCCCCGGCCGGCACGCCGATGATCGTCGCCGCGATGGCCTGACTGCGCCAGCGCGGCGGCGCGAATTCCGCCATCAGCGCCGTTGCGTTGGGCAGCGTGCCGCCCAGTCCGATTCCCGTGATCAGTCGCCAGAACATCAGCGAATCGATGCTCTGAGCCATTGCCACCGCGAGCGTCGCCACGCCGATTACGGCAGTGCTCGCGATCAGCATCGGACGGCGGCCCCAGCGGTCGCCGGCCAGTCCGCCGGCAAACGCGCCAGCTGCCATGCCGAGCAGGGCCGCGGCGAGTACCGTGCCCAGGGCCTCACGTTCGATGCCGAACTCCCGGGTCAGGGCCGGAGCCGCGAAACCGATGATCTGGATGTCGAAGCCGTCCAGGATCAGGACGGCCACCGCACAGATCATGACCAGCAACGGCAGTCCCCGGAATCGCACGCGATCCAGGACGCTGTCGATGTTCACGACTGGACGGGTCGTCATGTTGGGTTCTCGGGATCGCCGGCGTCAGTGTCGCATGGGCCCCTGTCCGTCACTGCGTTGCCGTTGCCGCGGCGCGCTGACTGACCGCGACCCGCTGCATCAGCCGCGACCAGCCGTCGTCGACCTCGGCCTGCAGGGCCTCGATGTCGGCCGGCGTCATGTGCCGGTAGCGGCGCTGCAGTGCCAGGTAATCGCTCACCGGGCGCGTCCTGGAGGCGTGATTGAGCGTATAGGTGCGCCCGTTCTCCACTTCGTACAACGGGAACGCGCCACTCTCGACTGCGTAGCGCGCGGCAATGAGGCCAGCGTCGTCCGGCAGCCCCCAGCCGTCGAGACAGGGGACCAGCAGCGTGATGATGCGCGTGCCGCGAATCGCCTTCGCGCGCTCGACCTTGCGTATCAGGTCGGGGAGGAAGCCGACGCTGGCGGTGGCGACGTAAGGCACGTCGTGCGCGGCCATGATCTCGGTGAGGTTCTTTTTCCTCGAGACGTTGCCGGCAGGGGTCGAGCCAGTCCTGGCGAAATGCGGCGTCGACGAGGACCGCTGCGCGCCGGTGTTCATGTAGCCCTCGTTGTCGAGGCAGAAATAGATGAAGTCCTCGTTGCGCTCGGCCGCGGACGACAGGCACTGGAAGCCGATGTCGTAGGTGCCGCCGTCGCCGGCGAGCACGATCACGTGCGTGTCGTGCTTGCCTTGCGCGTCAAGCGCCCGGCGCAGCCCGGATGCCGCCGCCGCACTTGCTTCGAGCGTGGGCTGGTAGACCGGGATGCGCAGCGAACTGAATGGCTGCGGACCGGCGATGATCGCCATGCACGACGGGGGAATGACGGCGACGGCGTTGCTGCCCACCGTGGCGAGTATGTGCCGGACCGATAATGCCTCCACGCAACCTGGACACGCCGCGTGCCCGGAACAGAGCATGGGGTCTGCGTGCAGTTCGAGCTTGATCATCCCGCTCACCTTACCCACACGGAATCCGGTTGCGGCACGCTGGTGCTGGCCATGCGCACGAATTCAATGATCCGATCCGGCGATACGTTGACCCCTCCGACCCCGGCGAGGTAACCGTGCACGCGCGGTGCGGCCGGCATGCCATAGAGCGCGGCCAGCAGTTCCTGATGCAACATGCCGCCGTGGCCGGGCGAATAGTTGCGGTCCAGCACCAGCACCTCCGGCACGCCGGCCAGCGCGGCACGCAACTCCCGCGCCGGCAGGGGCCGGAACAGCCGCACCTTCAGCAGGCCGACCGCCTGGCCGGCATCGCGCATCGCATCGACCGCATCGCGCGCGGTACCGCACATGCTGCCCATGGTCACGATGACGGTGTGCGCCGCCTCGCACCGGTAGCTTTCGACCACGCCGTAGCTGCGTCCTGTAAGTTCGCCCCATTCACGGTCCGCCGTCGCGGCGATCGCCGGGACCCGGCCCATCGCGGCACCGATGTCCTGCCGATGGCGGCAGTACATCTCCTGCGAAACCACGTTGCCCCACGACTCGGGCGCTGCAGTATCGAGTCGGTGCTGCGGCGCATAGGGCGGCAGGAAGGAATCCACTACCTCCTGTGGCGGCACGCGCACGGGCTCGAGTGAATGCGAGACGTAGAACGCATCGTGGCTCACCATCACCGGCAGCAGCACCTGCTCGGCGACCCGGAATGCCAGGATCGTCGTGTCCAGCGATTCCTGCGCACTCTCGCTATAGAACTGGATCCAGCCGGTGTCGCGCTGGGAGAGACTGTCGGTCTGGTCCGGCCAGAATGCCCAGGGCGAGGCCACCGTGCGGTTGATGTTGGCCATCACAATCGGTGCGCGCGCGCCGCTCGCGTAGTGCAGCAGCTCGTGCATCAGCAGCAGGCCCTGCGACGCGGTCGCGGTGAACACACGCACGCCCGCCAGCGAGGCGGGAATGCACGCTGCCATCACCGAGTGCTCCGACTCCGGCGCGATGATCTCGGCGTCGAACTCGCCGTTGGCCTGGAACTCCGTGAGCTTCTCGAGCACCGGCGTCTGCGGCGTGATCGGATAAACTGGCACCACCTTGGGCCGTGCCAGTCGCGCTGCCCACGCGAACGCATCGTTGCCTGTCATCAGCACCGGCCGGTCCGGCGCATTGCCGCTGGCGGGCGCGTCCGGTGCACTGCGGGCGTTCATCGCGCCTCCGCAAGCATTTTCATCGATCCCGTGGGGCACTCTTTCACGCAGATACCGCAGCCCTTGCAGTAGTCCCCGTCGACTACGTAGCCAGCGGCACCGCCGTCGGGCAGGCGCTTCACCGCGAGATCGGGGCAGTAGTTGACGCAGTTGTCGCAGAAGATGCAGGTGCCGCAGGAGAAACACCGTTCGGTCTCGGTCAGCGCCTGCCCGAGATCGAAGCCGATCTGCACTTCGGTAGTGCTCGCAAGGCGCTGCGCTGCGTCCAGCCTTTGCTCGGTCGCGCGCCCCTGCCTCGGATAATAAAAGGTGTTGATGGTGCCGAGACCGACGACGGGCTCGTCCTCGGCCGGGACGTCATCGGCGCCTCCGCGCAGCGCGCGGTCGATTGCATGTGCGGCGCGCTGGCCCATGCCGATCGCTTCGGTCACGAACCGCGCCATGCTCGACACATCGCCACCCGCATACACGTGCTCGACGTTTGTCGCCTGGCGTGCGTCGACCTTCAGCAGCGCACCCTCGCCTTCCAGCAAGGCCTGGACCGGCGCGAGATCGGGGTCCTGCCCGATCGAGACGATGACTGCATCTGCAGCAAGCGTAAATTCACTGTTCGCCACGCGCGTGACGGTGAATTGGCCGCGCTGCGTACCGGTCTCGAACCGGACCTGCACGCATTGCAGCGCGAGACCCGCGCTGCCGGATTCGACCGCAGCGGTGAGCATCGTGCCGGCGAGCAACGTGACGCCCTCTTCGGCGGCCTCGGCGACTTCCTCATGCTGCGCCGGCAGTTGCGCAGCATCTTCGAGCGCAAGGACCGTGACCTCGTGATTAGCGCGCCGGGCACTTCGCGCGGCGTCGAATGCGGCACTGCCGCCACCGATCACGACCACGCGCCTGCCGAGCACCGGCGGGGCGCCCGCGTTGGCGCGGGCGAGATAGTCGGCACCCTCCATCACCCAGGGCCGGGTGTAATCGAGTTGCGGCAGGTGCTTCTGGCGACTGGCGCCGATGGCGAGGTAGACGGCGTCGTATTCGGCGCGCAGCAATTCAAAGTCCGCACGCGTCGCCAAGGCGGTGCCACAACGTGCATCAATGCCGAGCGCGACGATGCGCGCAATCTCGCCATCGAGCACGGATCGTGCGAGGCGGTACGACGGTATGCCGTAGCGCATCAGGCCGCCGAGTTCGGCAGCGGACTCGATCAGCGTGACTGCATAGCCGCGCCGGCGCAGGTGGCACGCCGCCGAGAGTCCCGATGGGCCGCCGCCTACCACTGCGACGCGCTCCGTGCCCTCGACCGGGGCCGACGCAAAGGCCCAGCCCTCCGCGAGTGCCAGATCGCCGACGTAGCGCTCCAGCCGGCAGATCGCCAGGGACTCGTCGAAGGAAGCGCGATTGCAGGCCGTTTCGCAGGGGTGATGACAGATGCGACCGGCGATGGCCGGGAACGGATTGTGGCGCGTGAGGATGTCCCACGCGCCGCGAAAGTCGCGGGCGCGCGCACGACCGATCCACTCCGCAATGTCGCCCTGCACCGGGCAGGCAGCGTGGCACGGCGAAGGGGCACGGATGTACTGCGGCAATGCGGAGCGCCAGGTGCCGGTCTTGAACACTTCGGTCGTGCCTGTCGTCCAGATGCTGGGGACCGGATTGCCCGCGCTCATGATGCCGTCCTTTCCAATGACGCGATTTGCAGCTGCTCATCGACGTAGCGATAGCCCTCCTCGCAGGCAGCGACATTCTCCGCGTGCATCGCTGGCGCCTCCTCGATCAGCGTGCGGGTCAGCACGTCGAGAGAAGGTGCCTCGATCGCGCGGGCGAACGCGCCGAGCAGGCTGGAGTTGACGATTCGTCCAAGGCCGTGACGGCGCGAGATCGAGATGCCGTCGACCGGAATCACGCGGTAGCCAGGCAGCGTCCGGGCGTAGTAGTCGAGCGCCCGCGATGAATTGACCACGATCAGCGTGTCGGCGCGCGCGGTCGCGAGCAACTGGCCCTCGAGCAGGCTTGCGTCGAAACAGAGGATCGCGTCGGCCTGTTCGATGTCGCAGCGCACGCGGATCGGCCGATCGGCGATGCGTATGAACGAACTCACTGGCGTGCCGCGCCGCGCGCCGCCATAGCTGGAGAAGGCCTGGACCTGGCGCCCCGCAGCAAAGAACGCCATCGCCAGCAGGTTGCCTGCCGTCTGTGCGCCCTGGCCGCCCCGACCCTGAATCATGATCTGCAACAAGAACTTGCGTCCTCTGGCGTCCGCCGCGCCGACACCGTCGGCGCGCCCAAGATCCCGGTTCCCTAAGGAGTCTAGGCCGGGTCTGGTCATTCGCCTAATTGATTGTCAGAATCAGTGACATTCATCAAATGGATGTGCCGCCCACGTGAACTTCCGCCACCTCGACCTGAACCTGCTGCGCGTGCTCGTTGCGGTCTATCGCACCGGTTCGGTGACGGCGGCCGGCCGCCAGCTCGCGTTGTCGCAGCCCGCCACCAGCAATGCGCTGGCCCGCCTGCGCGAGTTCTTCGGTGACGAGCTTTTCGTGCGCTCGCCGCGCGGCCTGCATCCCACCCGTACCGCGCAGCGCATTGCGCCGGCCGTGATCGCACAGCTGCAGGCGCTGGAATCGACCGTGCTCAGCGCCGAGACGTTTGACGCGCTCAGCTGCAGCGCGCACTGGCACCTGTCGCTGTCGGACCTCGGCGAGATCCTGTTCCTGCCGGCGCTCGCGCAGGCGCTGCGCAAGGAATCGCCGCACAGCCACGTGTCGAACGTGGCCGTGGCGGCAACCCAGGTGAGTGCAGCGCTCGAGGCGCGCGAGATCGACGTGGCAATCGGCATCCTGCAGCCGGCGCACAGCGGTATCGACAGCGAGTCGCTGTTCCAGGAGCGGTTCGTCGCGATCACCGGAGCCGACTGGGCACCGACGGTCGGCCGCGTCGAAGGGGCGCTGACTGCAAGGCAGCTGGCGGGCGCATCGCTCGCCGTAGCAGCGCCGACGGCGACGCTTCACGGCAATGTCGAGTTGATGCTGAAGCGGCTCAAGCTCATCGATCGCGCGGTGCTGCGCACGCGCTACTACGGCGCACTGCCGGAACTGGTGACTCGCACCGACCTGCTGGCGATCGTGCCGCTGATGTACTCCGAAACGCTGGCCTCGCGCTACAACGTGCGGGTGTGGGAACTGCCGGACGTGGCTACCCGCTACGACGTGCGCATGCTGTGGCACCGCTCGGCGACAAGCGACGCCGCGCATTCCTGGCTGCGGGCAGTGCTGCGACGCCTGTTCCAGCGGGCTGGAAGCGACGCTGCGGCACCGTGACGCGAGTGCGGGCGGGGTCCAGCTGGAACTCTAGTGCTGAACGATTGCGCGGGCTGACCCGCTCAACGTCCCGGGTGATGGGAAAGGCCCCGCGAGGGGCCTTTCCTCTTCATTGCCGGGCTGCGTCCAGCAGTGCGCGCACCCGTTCGAAGAGTGCCGGGTCGCTGAAGTCGAGGTCACTGGCCACAACCAGCAGGCGCTTGCCAGGCGGCGGGTCCAGCCTGGCAAATCTGGCTTCGAGATCTGCAGCGAGCGCCGTGCACTGATCCGAAACAAGCACGGCGCCGAGGCTGAAATTCACGAGTGGCGCCGGCTCCAGCGCCATGCCTTCACCGTCGGCTTCGACCGAAAGCGCGCCGGCACAGACCGCGCCTTCTGCGGGCAATACCCGCAACGCCGCCAGGGGCCAGTGTCGCTGCGTGACTTCGGGCTCGCCGACGTCCTCAGTCGGGCTCCCCAGCAATAGATAGTCGCCCGGACCCAGGTACCAGTAGAACTCGCCCCGCCCCACGAACTGCGGTCGCGCGACCTGTCGCGGCGACAATCGCAGCAGGTAGAGAGTGAGTTCCGGCCGCGGACCCGGTCCGGTGCTGGCCCACTCTGCTCCGGGGTTCGCAGGCGGCACGACTTGATCATGGTCGAGGATCGCCACGCGCCCGAATACCAGGGTCTTGCCGTCGATGGGATTCAGCGGCTTGCCGGCCGGGGGCGATCCGACGGAGAGACAACCAGCCATGCTGATGGCGGCAGCGAACCCCAGGCAACAGGCGCAGCCTGCGTTCATCATCCGCCGCTTGGCGCTGCCGAGACCGATGCAATGAACATGTTGAACAGCTCGGCCTGCGTCGACACGCCGAGCTTGCCGTAGATGTTTTCGCGATGGACCTTGACGGTGCCCGGAGAGATGCCGAGCAATTGGGAGATCGACTTGGTCGAGAATCCCCGCAGCACGAGCTTGACGACCTCGCATTCGCGCGGCGTCAGCACTTCGCGACCGAAGTTCGCGGCCGCATCCTGCACCAGCCGGCCAAGCTCGAGGTCCCGCGCGGTCACGCTCGGTGATCGCGCCATGCTCCAGTGCTTGCGCGTCAGCTCGAACAGGACGGGTTGCACAGCTTCCAGATTGCGCACGTCGACGTCGCTGAAGCCGACACCGTGCTCCGAGCGTTCCAGGCTCACCGCAAATGTCACGCCGGCCTCCAGCGGCCAGAGATAGTTCACCTCGTCGCCGATGCGCCCGGACGCATAGTGAGAACGGTGATATTCGCTTTCGAGAAATCCATCCGGGGCGATGTCACCGAGCCTGCAGACTTCCGGTTGACCGAGCGACAGGCTCATGATGTAGAAGGGATCGAGGACATAAAAACCGCCGACGTAGGTCGTCAGCCCCCGTTCGCGCCAGCTGCCGGTGAAGTTGTCGCACAGCATGTCCGGGTTCGCGTGCTGGCGGTACACCATCACCATCCACCAGTCAAACTGCAGGACCCGGTGCAGCAGGCCGATCAGGCAGGGTGCGAACTGCGCCGTGCCGGCACTTGCTGCCACGGGTGGCAGCGCATCGTGCATCAACTCGAGCCAGGGCAAGCCTTCGCCCAGGCCAAAGCCACGATCTACGCCTTCAGCCATATTGCCCACACCTGCGATTGGCGAATACTAGCACCCGCTCCGGGCCCAGAGTCTGTCCAGGGAGGGCTTGCGTTCACCCATGACCACTTTCTCGATTGCGGGAATACAGCTGGAAATCGCCCGCGGCGACAATCTCGCCTACCTGCGCTCCGAGATCGAGGCAGTTGCCGTGCGGTTTCCATGGGTGCAGATGGTGGTGCTCGGCGAACTGTCCGCGTATGGCCCGGGCACGGCGCGCGCCGAGTCGCTGGCCGGCCCCACCGAGCAGGAATTCTGCCGCATTGCCCGGGCGCTTCGCATCTGGCTGATTCCGGGATCCTTTTATGTGCGCGAGGGTGAATCGGTCTTCAACCTCGCGCCCGTCATCAATCCGGCAGGCGAAATCGTCGCGCGCCATCGCAAGATGTTCCCGTTCCTGCCCTACGAGGTGGGCGTTGCATCCGGCAAGGACTTCGTCGTATTCGACGTGCCGAAAGTCGGCCGCTTCGGCGTTACCAACTGCTATGACATGTGGTTCCCGGAAACCACGCGCACGCTCGCCGCGATGGGCGCCGAGGTGATCCTGCACCCCTCCATGACCAATACGATCGACCGCGACGTGGAGCTCGCAATTGCGCGGGCCAATGCGGCCAGCAACCAGTGCTATTTCTTCGACATCTGCGTCGCTGGCCGGCTCGGATTCGGCCAGTCGATCGTTTGCGGTCCTGGCGGCGAGATCATCTACCAGGCGGGTCGCGGCCGCGAAATCTTTCCGATCGAGGTCGATCTTGACCTGGTACGCCGCGTGCGCCGGCGCGGCTGGCATGGCATTGGCCAGGTATTGAAGAGCTTCCGCGACCGGGCCGTCGATTTTCCCGTCTGCGGAGATCGCCATCTCCCGTTTGACGCATTGAGCGCGCTGGGGCCACTGCGGCTGCCGGAGCGCGAGTAGCATCATGAAGAATCAACCAGCTTGGAGACTACCCGTGATGACGCACCACCGTACCTACCAGAAATCGGCAATCGCCCTGGCTGTCTCGAGCATTCTCGCCGGCGGCTCGAATGCCGCACAGGCGCAGGGAGCGCCGGCGGCCACCGCGCTTGAAGAAATCACCGTTACCGCACAGCGACGTTCCGAGAGCGTGCTCGACGTTCCGTACAATATCTCGGCTGTCAGCGGCGATGCCATAGCCGCGGCGGAGATGGTGGATAGCGCCGAACTGATGCGCGCTATTGCGGGCGTATCGATCGTCGATCGCGGCTATCGCAACTCCGGCGTGCTGAGCGGCATCTCAATTCGCGGCCTCAACGACAACGTTTCTTCCCTCGGCGACTTCCAAACCTCAGCCGTGCCGACTGTGTCCTCGTATGTCAACGACACGCCGATCTATGCCAATTTCCTGCTGAAGGACCTCGAGCGCGTGGAAATCCTGCGCGGTCCACAAGGGACGCTCTATGGTTCGGGCTCACTCGGTGGTACGGTCCGCTACATCACGCGCGCGCCCGAGCTCGGCAAGTTCTCCGCCAACGTCAAGGCGGGCTTCAGCAACACCGACGGTTCGAGTGGCACCAACTGGTCGGGCGACCTCGTACTGAACATGCCGATCGCCGATTCCGCAGCGCTGCGTGTCGTCGCTGGCACGATCGACAACGCGGGCATCGTCGATTATGTGAATGTCTACCAGCTCGACGCCAATGGCATTCCGGTCGCGCCGGACGGTGTGCTGGCACCCACGGCTGCCTATCGCTCGGTCAAGGATGCAGACACGGTGAAGATCGACTATGCGCGCGCGGCTCTTCTGCTCAAGCCCAACGATCGCTTCAATGCGACCCTGAGCTACGCCTGGCAGTCCGATGAAATCGGCGGACGGCGGCAGCCGACGCGTGGCAGCAATGCTTTTGGCGTCGCCTATGGGGAGTACGAAAATGGCTCCATCCAGCTCGAGCCCTCGTCGAGGGACGTGAGTCTCGCAAGCCTCGAAATGGACTTCGACCTCGGTTTCGCAACGCTGACGAGCAGCACCTCGCATTACGAACATGACGGCGAGAGCAAGTCGGAAAACACAGGCTTCTACGTCAAGAACTTCTGGCTTGCCGACTATTACTACAACTATCCGCGTCCCATGGCCGAGGCCGATCGCGCCTACGGCGACAAGGCATTCGTGCAGGAACTGCGGCTGGTCTCGAAGTCCACCGGTGCGTGGGATTACGTGGTTGGCGGCTACTATCAGGATCAGGACCTCGACGCCACACAGTACAGCTACCTGCGGGGCCTGAAGGCCTGGGCGGACCTCGCTGATCCGCCGGGATCGAACCCGGTCAACGATAACGACTTCGTGTTCGAGCGCGCGCAGAACTTCAAGGAAGCGGCGCTGTTCGGCGAACTGACCTACAAGATCAATGACGATCTGCGCGTCACCGGCGGTGTGCGTTACTTCGAGACCGACTTCAACAACGACTCGATTCTCGGTTCGGGCGTGATTGCGCCCTTCAACACACCGATCCACAACGTGTTCAAACAGACCGATTCCGGCACTCTCTTCAAGGGCAATATTTCCTACAACCTGGCGGAAGACCGCCTGCTGTATGCCACGGTGTCCGAGGGATACCGGCGCGCTGGCGCCAATGCCGTGCCAACGACCGGAAATTTTGCTGAGAGCCCGCTTTACCTGACGTACGAGCCTGACCGGAATACCAATTACGAGTTCGGCCTGAAGGGGTCCATGGATACCCTGCGCTACAGCGCGGCGCTGTTCTACATCGACTGGAAGAACATCCAGATCGACACGACCACGCCAAACTGGGGTTTCTACGCCGCCCAGAACGGCGGCGATGCGAGCAGCAAGGGACTGGAGCTGGAACTTGAGGGTCGTTTCGCCGAGGACTGGCACTACATGCTCAACTACGCGTACACGGATGCGAAGCTCGAAGATCCGGTCTACCGGGCGGATCACCCGAACAATCCCCTCTTTCTCCGCGCCGCGGCTGGCACGAAGCTCCCGGGTACGCCCGAAAACTCGGTGAGTGGCTCGCTCGATTACACGATGGCCGTCATGGGCGAGCGGTCCTGGACGAACGGCATCAACGCGTCCTACCGCAGTTCAACGGAGAATTCGATTCTCACCAATCCTGCGTCACAGACCAGCCGGTACAAGAGCACGTGGGATGGCTTCGCGCTCGTGAACTTCGTCTCAACGCTCGCGGCCGACAAGTGGAGTGCGTCCCTGTACGTCAAGAACGTCTTCAACGAAGAGGGTGTATCCGGCGGCTTCCTCGAGCCACACATGGGCGCGGATACCCTGGTGCTTGGGGTTCCGGAGCAGAACTACGTTGGCAATGGCACCAAGCAATTCATCTCGCTGCCGCGTACCTTCGGTGTGACGTTCTCGTACGATTTCCGATAATCTGCCGCTTGCAGACCCGCATGGCGTGACGGCAAGCCAGCGCGGGAGGAGTGGCAGCATCGGGATGGCGGACGACCAAGCGGCGGGCCTCAGCAAGCAGCAGATCAAGGAAAGCCGCGATGCGCAGCAGCGCGGCGACTTCGACCGCATGCTCGAGCTTGCGCGTAGCGCCGTGGAGCTGTGTCCTGCGCAGCACGGCGCGCGCCTGCGGCTGGCCGAGAGCTACATCTATTGCGGCCAGGCCGAGGCTGCGTGCGCATGCCTCGGGCAACTGGAGCGCGATGCGGGCACGGACGCGCGACTGCTGCAGAGCATCGCCGAGATGTACGTGCACTCAGAGGCTCACGCCGATGCGCATCGCTGTTACCAGCGGTCTGCGGACCTGCAGTCCGACAATTCCGATTACCTCTACAACCTAGCAACTTCCTGTGTGGCGATGGGCGACTTCGACCGCGCCGAGGTCCTGTTCACGCAGGTGATCGGACTCAATCCGGCGGATGCCGGCGCCTACCAGAACCGCGCCATGCTCCGGACCTGGAGTGCGGATCAGAACCACATCGAGGAGCTCACGCGCGCTCTCGCGCGCCTGGTGCCCGGGAGTCGCGGCGAGGTCCCGCTGTGCTATGCGCTCGCCAAGGAGCTCGAAGATCTCGGGGAGTACGAGCGCTCGTTTGCGTACCTCGAGCGGGGCGCGCAGCGCCGGCGTGCGATGTTGAGCTACCGGGTCGAGACGGATGTTGAAGTCATGGAGCGGATCCGCGGGCGGTTCGACGCGCGGTTGCTCGCAGGCGCCCCGCCTGCGGTCGGACCGGAGCTATCGTTGTTCGTGCTCGGCCTGCCGCGCAGTGGCACGACGCTCGTCGATCGGATCTTGAGCTCGCACAGCCGGGTGGCAAGCATTGGCGAAACGAATGCCCTCGTGTTTGCGCTAATCCGCGTCGCAAGTGGCCCGGGCGGAAAGCTCGGCATGGTGGAGCGTGCCGCGCAATGCGATTTCGGTCGGCTCGGCGCGCTGTACCGGGCGGGTATCGCAGGGTATGGGCGGAGAGAGTCGTATCTTGTGAACAAGACACCGCTCAACTACCTCTATCTCGGGCTCATTCGCCTCGCGTTACCTGCGGCGCGGGTCGTGCACTTGCGGCGCCATCCGCTCGATGTCTGTTATGCGATGTACAAGACGCTCTTTCGCATGGGTTATCCCTTCTCCTACAGTCTCGAGGACATCGGGCACTACTACGTTGCCTACCACGAGTTGATGGAGCACTGGCGCACGGTGATCCCGGGTGGCTTCCTCGATGTCGATTACGAATCGCTGGTCAACGATCAAGAGTTGACGAGCCGCAGTCTCCTCGGCCACTGCGGTCTCGAGTGGGAAGAGGCTTGCCTGGCGTTTCACCGCAATTCAGCGCCGTCAGCCACTGCCAGCGCGGTGCAGATGCGCCAGCCGATCTACGCCACGTCGGTCGGCAAGTGGCGTCTTTACGCGCCGCAACTCGAGCCCCTGCGCGCGCGCCTCGAAGCCGCCGGCATCAATACGAACTGAGACACCATGCGGTCACTGTCGGTACTGCTGTTGTTCACGCTTGCTTCGGCTGCGATCGCCACAGAGGCCAGCAATCCCGCACCACGCCAGTACCTGGGCTACGAAACGCTGATGAAAGGCCAGCGGCTGGACGCGCCCGTCGAGATGGGCGCTTACAGCCAGCCAGCCGAGGTCCACGCACCAATGCAGGTCTTTGCCGGCCGGCTGTCGTTCAGCGCGAAGCAGCGCCGTAGTGGATCGCGGGTACTGCGGGACACCGATGGATACATCGCGGCAGCGGGTCGCGCGATCCTGCGCCTGCCGAAATTCGATTTCGAATTCGTCCAGTCGGGCGATGCGCTCATTCCGCTGCGACGCGGCACCCTGCCCGGCGACAACCAGTACTGGGAGTACCTGCTCGAGCCCGGACGCGTCTGGCAGGAGCCCGGAGATCGCGGCCTCACACGGGCCGCGATTCCGTTCGCGCTGCAGGAACGCAACGCAAACTGCATGCACCACGGCGTCCTGAGCTTTCTGTTCAGCTCAGACGGTGTCATGTCGCAAGTGGCCTACCAGATCAGCAGCGAAACCTGTCTCTACTTCCAGTTCGATCTCTGGGGGCTCGCCGATGCGCGTTACACGCCGCGCGAATCGCCGGAGGCCGCAAGCATCGTCCGCGCATATGAACAGGAGTTGCGGTCACGCCTGCCCGTCAAGCCGATCGCCGCGCTGGCCGGGGACTTTCCAGGCGCCGACCCGGGCGGATTCGGCGCAGCCGATGAGGTCGCACCGGACGACATGACCGCCTACGGTTTCCTGATCGATGGCGTGCACTACGCGGGGGGCTGCAACACGCGTCATGGGCCCTACCCCTTCTGCGACGTGCTCGACCTGCCCTCCTATTCGCTGGCCAAGTCGATTTTCGCAAGCGTCGCATTGATGCGGCTTGAACAGCAGTTCCCGGAAACCTCCGCGCAACGAATTGCGGATTTTGTGCCGGAATGCGCGCGGGCAGGAAACTGGAGCGACGTGACCTTCGAAAACGCTCTCGACACGGCGACCGGCAACTACCTGTCGCCGGAGACCTGGATTGACGAGCGCGCGAAGCACATCATGACGCTGTTCAATGCGGAAACCCATGGCGAGAAAATCCGGTACGGTTGCGGCCAATTTCCGCGCCAGGACCCGCCGGGCACCAAATGGGTTTATCACACCTCGGACACCTATGTGCTGGGCACGGCGCTGAACGCCTTCGTCAAGCAGCGTCTGGGTGCCGAAAAGGACCTCTACACCGACGTAGTCGTGCGTGAGTTGTGGCAACCGCTCGGCCTCAGCCCGGTGACGTCAGTCACGCGCCGCACCTACGACAAGGTCGCGCAGCCGTTCACAGGCTGGGGACTCGTGCTGCATCGCGACGACATCTTGCGCATCGGGCATTGGCTGGCGACGGGTGAAGGTAAGCTCGACGGCCGCCAGATGCTGGATCCACGCATGCTCGCTGCAACATTGCAGCGCGTTCCCGGGGATCGGGGCTTCCAGTGGCTCGATCCGACATTTCGTTATCAACACGGCTTTTACGGGCATGATGTCAGCCGCGACATCGGCTGTGCGGAGCCGGTCTGGGTTCCATTCATGGCAGGATACGGCGGCATCATCGTCGCGCTGTTTCCGAACGACACGATCTACTACTACTTCAGCGACGGCGATTCATTCAACTGGCGCCGCGCAGCCATCGCAGCCGACCGGATTCGCAGCTTCTGCACGCGCCGGAACGGCGCAGGGACCCAGGCATCATGAGCACGTCAGCCCGGACTGGATTGCCGCACGCAGCGCCGGACGGACTGCTCGCCTGCGTGCTGCTGGCTTTTCTTGCCACGGCCGGCCTGTTCTACGTGAACATCATGCCGGCGCTCGTCGCCGGTCTCATCGACGGCCTCGGGTTCAGTAATCGCGAGGCGGGATTTGTCGGATCCGCCAATGTGTACGGCGCCGCCTGCGGCGCACTGGTTGCGGTATTTCTCGTGCGACGCCTGCCGTGGCGACGCGTCGAACTCGTGGCACTGCTGTTGCTGCTGACGCTCGATCTCATATCGACCCAGGTGACGAGTGCGACGCCGCTGATCGCCCTTCGGTTTGTCCATGGTGTCGTGGGCGGCACTTCGGTCGGCGTTGGCCTCGGCGTCATGGCGAGAACCGCAATCCCCGATCGTGCCTTCGGCATGCTGCTCACGGTGCAATACGGAGCCGGCGGACTGGGCATCATGTTCCTGCCCGGCCTGGCGCATCAGTACGGGCCCAAGGTATTGTTTCTCGCGCTCGCAGCATTCACGACAGTGACGCTATTAATGCTGCCCTTCCTTGCCGCCTACCCGCCGCGCGAGCGCGTTGTGGTCGCTGCCGGCGAGCCGGGCCGCGTCCGGCGCGGGCCGCTGGTTCGCACACTCATTGCCGTGTTCCTGTTCCAGGCGGCCAACATGGGGCTCAGCGCATTCATCATTCCGCTGGCCCGGCACTATGGGCTCGCGGATCCCTTCATCAGCGGAACGATCGGCGTGGCGAACTGGATCGGCGCACTCGGATCCATCGCAGTGATCTGGATGGCCGGCAGGGTTGGCAGGACAGTGCCGATCGTGGGTGTGCTGGTCCTGTCGATCCTGGGGACCGCTGCTTTCCTGCGGAGCGACATCGGGCTCGTGTTCATCATCGCCAACGTCATCACGGCGATTGGATGGTCCTTCCTCATCCCCTATTTCTTCGGCATGTGCGCCGACTTCGATCCTGCCGGCCAGTCGGCGACCCTTGCCGGCTTCTTCTCGAAGATGGGCCTGGCCTCGGGTCCGGCCGCGGCCGCGTTGCTGCTGGGTCAGCATAACTATGCTTTCCTGATCGAAGTCTCAGTGATCGGGCTCGTCCTGTGTGGACTCGCTGTCATCATCCCGGCGCGGCTGCTGGATACCGGGCGCGGAAGGCCCGCGACTGCCATCAGCTCAACCGCCTGATCCCGCGAGTGTCAGTGACCCGCCAGATCGACGCCGCGAAAGTTTCGTTCGAACACGCGCTGAAGTTGCTGCGCTCCGGCGATGCGGCCGCGGCTGAACGGGCTTCGCGCGCGGCACTGGCGCAGTACCCGGACGACGCCAACTTCCTCGTAGTGCTGGGTGCTGCGCTCAATCGCCAGAATCGCGCCGCCGAGGCCGAAGCGGTGCTGCGCAAGGCGATCGACGCCGATCCTGGGTACGCAAAGGCTCACGAAGCCCTGGCGCATGCGCTGCTTGCGCAAAAGCGCCCTGCCGACGCGGTGCCGGTCCTGCGCCAGGCGGTGTCGCTCAATCCCGCGCTCAAGTCCGCGCAGGTCACGCTCAGCCAGGCCTTGCTGGCGGCAGGCCAGGAACAGGAAGCCAAAGGGGCGTTCGATGAACTCCTGCAGAGCCATCCGCAATTGCAGCGTCTTGCGAAGGCCGCGGAGCATCATCGCGCCGGGCAGTTCGAGGAGGCGGAAGCGATCTATCGGGAGCTGCTGCGCCAGGATCCCGATGACGTCACGGTATCGCGCCTGTTCGGCGTGCTGGCGCTCGATGCAGGCAATTACCGCAACGCGGCAGTGCTCCTGCGGCAGGCAGTCAAGCTCGCGCCCGGTTTCCGTGCGGCGTGGATCGACCTGTGCCGGGCACAGACCGAACTTCACGAGCTCGATGACGCCATCGCCAGCGCCGGGCGCGCAATCCAGCTCGAGCCCGGGCGGGCCGGCGGGTACATTGCGCTCGGCAACGCCCTGGCGCGCACGAATCGCACGGATGACGCGATCGCAGCCTACCGGCGCGCAAGCGAGATACGGCCAAACAATGCGGAGATCGCCCTGGGCCTCGGCAACGTGCTGAAGACGATCGGCCGGCAACAGGACGCGATCACTGCTTACCGGGACGGTATCCGGCTAAAGCCGGACTTCGCCGAACTGTACTGGAGCCTTTCCAATCTCAAGACCTTCCGCTTCGAACCCGGTGAGGTGCGGGCGATGGAACAAGCGCTCGAGTCCGGCGTACTGCCGGACAATGCGATCGTGCATTTCTGCTTCGCACTCGGCAAGGCCTGCGAAGACAACGGGGACCATGCCAGGGCATTCGCTTTTTTCGAGCGCGGCAACAACCTGCGCCGCATCCAGGAGCACTACGATCCGGTCAACACCGAACAGATGGGCGAGCGGATACGCAAGGTATTTTCGCCGACGCTGATTCGCGAGAGTGAGGGCGCAGGCTTTGCAGATGTCGCGCCGATATTCATCATTGGCCTGCCGCGTTCCGGTTCGACGCTGATCGAGCAGATCCTGGCGAGCCACAGCCAGGTCGAGGCCACGCATGAATTGCCCGAAGGCGGACGGCTGGTCCGGTTCATCGACCGTCAGCGGATCGGCGGCAAGACCTATCCCGAGGCGGTTCCCGGCTTCAGCCGCCAGGCGCTGACCGAGATCGGCCAGCGCTACGACCGCGAAACCCGGCGCTACCGTGTGGGAAAACCGCGATTCATCGACAAGATGCCGAATAACTTTGCGATGGTCGGTCTGCTGCAACTGGCGATGCCCAGCGCCCGCTTTATCAACGCACGGCGCGACCCCCGCGATACCTGCCTCAGCTGCTACAAGCAGTTGTTCGCGCGTGGACAGAGCTTTACCTACGACCTGATGGAACTCGGCGATTACTACCTCGAATACCAGCGGATGCTCGACCATTGGCACCAGGTGCTGCCGGGTCGCGTGCTCGACGTGCAGTACGAAGCCGTCGTGGCGGATCTCGAAGGCCAGACGCGTCGCATCCTGGAGTTCTGCGGCCTGCCGTGGGAGGACGCCTGCCTGCGGTTTTTTGCGACCGAACGCGCCGTCCGGACCGCGAGTTCAGAGCAGGTGCGACGGCCGATTTACGGTGATGCTGTCGGCGTCTGGCGCCATTACGAAGCCCAGCTTGCGCCGTTGCTCGACGTGCTGGCCCCGGTCCTCGCCGGGTCGGCTTGAGCAGCCCGATTTCCCGTGCCGCGATTCATGGGTTATCCTCGGCAGAGCTTTAAGCTACGAGACTTGAAAGGGGGCGTGATGTCGTCAGACAAGACTAGACCGGCTGTTCGATCTGACAGGCGCCTGACGATCGCGATTGCGGCCGTGCTCGCCGGCAGCCAGGCCCCCGAAGTACTGGCCCAGACGGCCCTCGACCAAGTCATCGTGACGGCACGCAAGCGCGAAGAAAACCTCCAGGACGTTCCGGAGTCGATCCAGGCCCTCCCGGCAAAGACGATCAGCCGCGCCGGACTGCAGGAGCTCGAGGACTATGCACGGTTCCTGCCGAGCCTTTCCTACACGGCCCAGGCGCCCGGGGCCAACAAGATCATCTTCCGCGGCGTCGCGGACACGGACCGCTCGTTCTACTCCGACACGTCGGCCGCGATCTATCTTGACGAACAGCCGCTGACCCAACCGACCCTGACACCAGAGCCGCGCCTCGTCGACATCGAGCGGGTCGAAGCACTCAGCGGGCCACAGGGCACCTTGTACGGCGGAAGCGCGCAGTCGGGGACACTCCGCATCGTCACCAACAAGCCCGACCTGTCCCAGTTCGAGGTCATCGCCGATGCGACGGTCAAGCAAGGCAGTACGAGTGACCTGAGTCACGACATCAGTGGCGTGCTCAACGTCCCGCTGATACCCGAGCAGCTTGCCATCCGCCTGGTTGGGTTCTCCGCCAAGGATGGTGCTTTCATCGACAACGTGCTGGGCGATTCGCCGGGCGGGACATTCGACAACGCCAGCGTGACAAAGAAAAACGCCAGCGGCGAGGGCAATTATGCTGGCGGCCGCGCGACGATGCGCTGGCTTCCAAACGAAGACTGGTCCGTCACTGCCGGCGTCGTGTTCCAGGACTTCGATGGATCCGGCAACCAGGACCACGAACCCGGTATCGTCGGGCCGCTGAACAACGTGCGCTTTCTGGACGAGAAGCGCAAGGACAAGTGGACGCAGTTTGGCCTGACTCTCGAGGCCGATCTTGGCTTTGCGGATCTGGTTTCCGCCACGACTTATTTCACGCGCGAGGTCTTCTACAGTCTCGACAACACGGCGTACGCCAGCTACCTGCGCACGATCTACGCAAACTACGCCACAGACACAGACCCATATACCAACGCTCCTCAGTACGCGTTCGGGCCTGATCCGGTCGGCCTGGGCTGGGAGCAGGTCCAGGACACCAATCGATTCAGCCAGGAGTTTCGTTTATCCCACGAGGGCACGAAGTGGGCCTGGCTGGCCGGCATGTTCTATGAGAGCTACGACGATCACTGGGACTATCGCTCGCAGATCGACAATTTCGAATCGACAAAAGCGTTCCTGAATTACTGGGAGCCCCTGTACGGCGCGGAGCCGGGAACATCCGAAAACGCGTTTTACAGGATCAACAATCAGACCAAGATCGAGCAATATGCCGCTTTCGGCGAGTTGACCTACATCCTCGACGACCAGTGGAGCTTCATTGTCGGCGGTCGTTGGTTTTCGAATGAGCGGGACCGCCGGTTCAAGATATTCCAGCCCGCCAATACGATTTTGCAGGATGAGAATCCGGTCCGGCGCACCGAAGATTTTGCCAAGAAGGCGAGTGTTCGTTACCGATTTGACGACCGGCGGATGGCCTATCTTCTCTACTCGGAAGGGTTCCGTAATGGCGGGGCCAATATCGCCAGGCAAGGCGCCGTATTGCCGCGCGAGTTCGATCCCGACAAGCTCAAGAACTACGAGCTGGGGTTCAAGTCGCGCTGGCTGGATGATCGCCTGCAAACCAATCTGTCGCTGTTCCACATGGTCTGGAACGATTTCCAGACCGAGTTGAGTGATCCTGGGCCGCTATTTGCGACCATGGTCGTCAATGCGGGCGATGCCGAGATCAATGGTGCCGAACTCGACATCTCGTTCGTACCCTTTGACGGCCTTGATGTTGGCTTCAATGTCAGTTTGCTGGACGCGAAACTGACGCAGGACCTCATCCTGCCGCCGGACGCGGACGGCTTCGAAGCTGTGCTTGCACTCGATGGCGCTCGCTTGCCGATCAGTCCGGAGCTGAAATTGTCCACGTATGCCCAGTACACGTCGCCGCGGGAACTATTCGGCGGTCACGTGTTCGGGCGGGTGCAGTACAGCTACAGCGGCGACGCATTGAACGACCTCGAGTGCAACGCTCCGGACTGCACCCCGCATCAGGTGATGGGGTCGTACTCGATCGCCGACGCCAAGATCGGCATTGAGGGGGCAGACGGTGACTGGGAGGTCAGCCTGTTTGTCGACAACCTGACCGACGAGCACGCCGAACTCTACAAGTTTGAAATCCCGCCGGGTGCAATCACCGTCAATCGCCCGCGTGAATACGGAGTCCGCTTCATGAAGAAATGGAGCCGCAACGATTGAGGCGCCTTACGGCGGCGGTCTGCGCGCTGCTCTGCGTCCTTTCATTTTCGGATGCGCCCGCCGAAACGGTGGATCGCAACATCATCCTGGTCACCCTCGATGGGGTGCGCGTCCAGGAGTTGTTTGCCGGCATGGATCCGCTGATTGCTGCGACGGAAGCGGATTCCGGCATCGAAGAAATCGATGTCACGCGCAAGCGTTATTGGCGCGACACCGCGAAAGAGCGTCGCGAGGCGCTGATGCCATTTTTCTGGAAGGCGCTGGTACCTGCCGGGATGGTGCTTGGCAACCAGGCGCTCGGTAGCCCGGTCACCGTGCGCAATCCGATGTGGTTCTCATATCCGGGCTATTCCGAAATCCTGACCGGCGAGCCCCAGGCGGACGTGCAAAGCAATGATCTCGTCCGCTATCCCCACGAGACCGTGCTCGACTACATCCTTCGGAAGCTTGCGTTGAAACCGACCGAAGTCGCGCAGATCGGCGGCTGGGACGGTTTCAAGATGGCGGCATCGCAGAGCGATGGCGCGTTTTTCATGAATGGGGCCTACGATTCCGTACCGGCCGGGCTCAGCACGCCGGAGATGGATTACCTGGTCGCGCTGCGCCGGCAGGTCATGGAATTGTGGGAAGAAGGCAGCAACGACGCGCTGACATTTCGCCTTGCACTTGCCTATCTGAAGCAACACCAGCCGAGGGTGCTCTGGCTGGGCCTCGGACAATCGGATGACTGGGCGCATGCGCGCCGCTACGACCGCCTGCTCGATTACCTGCACCTCGCGGACAGTCTGCTCGAGGAACTCTGGGGAACCCTGCAGTCAATGGATGGCTACCGCGATCGCACGACCTTGATCGTCACGACCGATCATGGTCGCGGCCGCACGCCACAGGACTGGGTCGATCACGACACCGGGATCGAAGGCAGCCAGGACATCTGGATTGCCATCATCGGGCCGGACACGCCTGCGCTCGGCGAGGTTAGCAATCATCCCGGCGTCACGCAGAGCGACATCGCAGCGACGATGCTGCAGTATCTCGGGCTCGACCCCCGCAAGTTCAATCCGGACGCCGGCCCTCCCATTTCCGGCAGCCTGCAGCCCCCGCCAGCGAACTGAAACATGAAACAATCCCGCACTGCCGTCTAGTATTGCGCCAGTGGCAACGCGCTAACTGCCCCGGGAGGTCTAATGGCCAAGGATTACGTCGCGACGGTACGCATCCAGAAGCAAATAAAGACCACGATCGACGATCGCGGCCGCACGGTCTGCAGCGAGCCAGTCGAGAGTGTGGATTTCGAACTCGTTTCCACCACCGCGCTGGAAAAGATCCTGGCATCGGATGACGGCAAGACCCGTGGCGAAATCCGCCGGCTGGTCGCCGGCAGAAATGACGGAGTCCTGGCGAGAGACACGGCAACGGGTGCCTTCCAGATCGTCAGTGATGCCGACCTGAAAACGGCTCTCGAAACCAGTGAAGTGCGGGACAAGCCGCAAAGGCCCGCGGCCGACGAGCTCTCGCTCGTCAGCACCCAGACATTGCGGAAAGTCCTGAATCCGGACGGCACGGCAGAATACGAAACGCCGACCACTGGCAAAAAAGACAAGTTCGGCGGCTTCGACCCCTACAACAAGAGTTGAAGGCGGCCAGCGGGACGCTTGTCGCGATCAGCCTTCGCTGACCGGCGCGCGCTTGCGAAGACGCGTATCGCGACCGTAGTAGTCGGGGTAGTCCGCAGATAGCCCCTTGAAGCGGCGATGCATCCACAGGTACTGCTCCGGATGGTGCCGTATCTGGGCTTCGAGCAGCGCGCCGAAACGCGCGGTGTCCGCAACCGGATCGTCGCTCGGAAAATCCTCGAGCTCCGGCCCGATGAAGACCCGATAACCCTGCGTACCGGGCAGGCGCTGGGGAAAATAGGTCAATACGGCGGCGCCGGTCATGCGGGCAAGACGCGATGTCGATGTCGTCGTGGCCGCCGGCGTGCCGAAAAAAGGCACCATGGCAGCACCCTTGTTGCGATAGCTCTGGTCGGGGGCATACCAGACGGCACCGTTACGCTTCAGCGCGCGCACCAGCGTGCGGATGTCGTCGTTCCGGATCGCGCGCTGACCATGATGCGCGATCTGACTTGCCATCAACGCCGAAAGGACCTCGTTCCTGGTCGGCCGGTAGAGGACGTTGATGGGCACAACCGTACCCAGGATACGGGTGCCGATTTCGATGGTCGTGAAATGTCCGCCGACCAGGATGGCGCCACGGCCGCGGGCGAGTGCGCGCTGAAGATGATCGAGTCCTTCGACCTGCGCCAGCGAGCGCACGCGCTCATCGCGGCTCCACCAGGTGACCGCTGTCTCGCAAAGGCCGATGCCGAGACTCTCGAAGTGCCGCTTCAACAGCGTCTCGCGTGCATCGGGCGAGAGCTCGGGCAGGCAAATTTCGATATTCCGCCGCGCGATGCGGACATAGGGCAGCGGCAGCAGATGGACCATGCGGCCGATCAACCTACCGATGTGCAGTTGCCACGTGTAGGGCAGCGGCGCGATCACGCGCAGGCTGCCAAGACCCAGCCAGGTCGGCCAGTATCGCGGGGCCAGCATGCGCAGCCGGCGTTGCAGATGCAACAGGTCCAATTGATGCCACCACGATGGACGCGAACCCTTATATTACATGCCCATGCGTGATCGGCTGACTCGTTTCTCGCATGCGGCGGGCGCGCAGGTTCCGGACGCCACAGCGATGGCGGTGATCCTGCTGGTCGTCCTCATCCTGGCCGCACTGGGTCTCGGCAACAGTTTCTCCGATACCAGCGATGCCTTCTATCGCGGTCTCTGGATGCTGCTGGCGTTCAGCATGCAGATGACCCTGCTGCTGGTGCTGAGCTCGGTCCTCAGCACGATGCTGTTCTTCCGGACTGCCGTATTCAGGCTCGCGAAGCTGCCGGGCACCGTGACCCAGGTATTTTTTCTGTCGGTGTTGCTGACGGCCGCGCTCAGTTACCTGTACTGGGGACTGGGTCTCGCGCTCTGTCCGCTGATCGCGGTGCATTTCGCGCGCGCAGCCGAAGCGAAGGGCATCCGCATTGATTTTCCGTGCCTGCTTGCCACCCAGTTCGGCGCACAGTCGATCTGGCAATACGGCCTGTCCTCGACGCCCGCATTGCTGGTCGCGACGCCCGGCCATTTCCTGGAGGCACGCACGGGCGTGATGCCGCTAGAGACCACGATCTGGTCGCCGGCCGCGATCCTGTTCGTCGTGACTTTCCCGCTGGCGCTGGCTGCCCTTGCGCGCCTGATGGCGCCGAGCGAACCCCGGCAGGTTTCGTCATTCCCTGACGCCAACGCGCTGGCGCAAGCACCCGAGACCGTCACCGTCGTGACCGGCGCGCACGGCCTGGGTGCATGGAGCGAACGCACCCGGATTTTTACGCTGCTGCTGGCGGTGATCGTGGCTGGCTGGCTGTTCCATCACTTCGTGACGAAGGGCGCCGGCCTCGACCTCAATTCGATGGTGACGGCGTTGCTGTTCGTGGTACTGCTGCTGCAACGCAATCTCGCCGAATTCTCGCAGGCACTGCGCGCGGCCGTCCAGTGCTGCTGGCCGATTCTCGTGCTGTATCAGGTCTATGGTGGTGTTGCGGGCGTTCTGCAATATACGAATGTGGGCGAAACTCTCGCCCGGTTTTTCGCCGAGATCTCGACGCCGATGACCTTCCCGCTGCTGACCGCCATCGCAGGCACGGTTGTCGCCATCTTCGTGCCGTCCAGCGGTGGGCAGTGGATCATCCAGGGCTTCGTGACCTCGCAGGCCGCTGCAACCATGGGCGTCTCGGCGCAGCAGGGCCTGCTCGCTCTCGGTGTCGGTGACCAGATGGGTAACCTGATTTCACCGTTCTGGATCGTGATCGTGGCGAGCATCGCACGCGTCGATTTCCGAACGATCTTCGGCTACGGCCTGATCTTCGCCGTGCTGTGGTTCGTGCTCGGCGTCGGCATCTTCACCTTCATGCCGGCAGCAAGCTACAGCGGCGGTTGATGCGTGAGGCCCGACCGCAACATGCCAGGACGCCCCGGTCTGACCAGTACGGAGGCCGCGAACCGGCTTCAGGCTGACGGCCCGAACGAGCTCCCCGCGGCGGGCGGGCGCCGCCTGTTCGATGGGCTGCTGCATGTGGTGGCCGAGCCCATGTTCGTGCTGCTGTGCGTGGCCGTCGCCCTGTACGTGCTGCTGGGGGAATTGCGCGAGGCGCTGGTTCTCGCGACCTCGTTGCTCGCAGTCGTCGTCATCACGGTCTCGCAGGAGAGCCGTGCGGAACGCGCGCTGGACGCCCTTCGTGACCTCTCGAGCCCCCGCGCTGCCGTGCTGCGTGACAGAGAATTGCGGCGCATCGCGGGCCGCGAGGTCGTGCAGGGCGATGTGGTACTGCTGGCCGAGGGCGACCGGGTACCGGCCGACGGAGTGCTGCTGGAGTCCATCGATCTCGAGATCGACGAGTCGCTGCTGACGGGCGAATCCCTGTCCGTGCCGAAACGCGTTGCGCCAGCAAGCGTTGACGTGGCGCAGGCGCCAGCGCTGGCGGACCGTCGCGTACACTCCGGAACGCTCGTCGTTCGCGGTCATGGCACGGCCGAAATTACGGCGACCGGTGCGCGCACGGAACTCGGCCGTATCGGCCACGCCCTCGCCACGCTGAAGCCACAGCAGACGCCGCTATACCGTGAAACGCGGCACATGGTGCTTTGGCTCGCGCTGCTGGGCGGAGGGCTCTGCGTCGCGGTCGTTCTTCTCTACGCAGCTTCGCGCGGCGGGTGGGTCGAAGGCGCGCTGGCCGGCATCACGCTCGCGATGAGCGTGTTGCCCGAGGAGTTTGCCGTCGTGCTGACGGTGTTCCTCGCGCTCGGGGCCTGGCGGCTTTCGAGGCACGGGGTGCT
>Ga0315281_10000533_pt1 | contig 52885 bp, 52 predicted proteins | sample YL17G07_0_MG_FD_204540 | JGI IMG/M metagenome (GOLD analysis project Ga0315281, IMG submission 204540) | Sediment microbial communities from Yellowstone Lake, YNP, Wyoming, USA - YL17G07_0 | ecosystem: Environmental > Aquatic > Freshwater > Lake > Sediment | place: USA: Wyoming | collected...
GCGGTTGCGGCGGAGCAACCACAGGCTTGGCTGTGAAGTCAAACGGTATACCCAAAACATCCGCATATTCAACATTGAATAATCCTTCCTCGTTTAGATCGTAGGACTGGCGGCGCAGGGCGCGGCCTATGACCTGCTCGCACAGGAGTTGGGTGCCGAAGGCTCGTACTCCAAGCACATGAGTAACAGTTTTGGCATCCCATCCCTCGGTGAGCATAGAGACCGATACCACGCAACGGATAGAGTCGCCAAGGCGACCATATTTGCCGACGGTGTTCATGACCTCGCGCAGCAGTTCCTGATCGGAGAGGTTTTCGGCCTGGGAGCGGTCGCCGGTGCGTTCGATAATCTCGCGACGGAAGCGGTCGATCTCATCAGAGGCCATAGAACGAAAGTTATCGTCCAGAGCCTCGCCGGACTCAAGCTGTTCGCTGTCGATCAGAAGCGTGCGCGGACGGGCAATCTGGTTGCCGTGTTCGTCAAAGTTGCGGAACAGGGCCAGTCTGCCGTTCTCCAAGGTAGTAGAGCCGTCTTCATTATCCCGATGGAAGCCCGAAATATAGTCATAAACGAGCTTGGAGGTGGAGGTGTTGTTGCAGACGACGATGAAACATGGCGGCACCTTGATAGCGCTTTGCTGCCATAGGTTATAGGTTTTTTCGTAATGACCGTAGAGCGCTTCCAGCGCGGTCTGGAGTTCTACGGGAATACTGAGCGGATCGAGGGCTTTGGCTTTGCCCCGACCTTTCTTGGGCATGCGTTTGCGAATATGTTCCCAGAGGTTACGAAACTTCGGCATGTCGCCGCCTGGAATATTGTCGGCCACCGGTACGCGGGGCAACTTGACGATCCCGCATTCTATCGCATCCATCAGGGAGAAATCGCTCATCGTCCATGGGAACAACGTTCCTTCGGCGTAGCCTGAGCCGCTCAGAAAAAATGGTGTTGCCGAGAGGTCAAAGACTCGGTTAATACCGAGCTTGCGGTTGACTATTTCAAGGCCTGAAATCCAGAGACGCGCGGCCTCGTTGTTTTTCTCAGCCTCTTTCTTGTCGTCGCCTTTGAGATTTTCATCATCGTCAGCGTGGTCGGGTTTTTCTCGATAGCAGTGATGCGCCTCGTCGTTAAGGGCCATGAGGCTTTTCAAGCCCATCAGGCCGGGCATCACCCGTTGTAACATCTGCCCTTCGGTTTCCAGCGTGTTGAGTTCCTCGCCGCGCCCTTGCAACAGCGAGCGCCCACCTTTGGATAACTCCATGCGTTCGCGGAGCTTGAAGGCGTGGTAGTTGGTGATAACGATCTTCGCCCGTTCAAGGTCGGTAAGCATGTCGCTCGGAACAAGTTCCCGGCTCTGGTAATAGCTGTCCGGGTCGTTGGGCTGAAGGACGCGCAGGCGGTCGCGGATGGTCAGGCCGGGCGTGACGACCAGAAATCCCCGTGTAAACTTCTTGCTGTTGGGCCGGCGCACCGCATTGATGGTCTGCCACGCAATCAGCATGGCCATTACGGTGGTCTTGCCTGCGCCTGTGGCCAGTTTCAGCGCTAGTCGCATCAGGTCAGGATTGGCGTCGTTGTTGGCATTGGCCAGATGTTCAAGAAAGCCTTTCCCGGACTTATCGTTAGGGGCGACCTCCGTCAACCAGATGGCTGTTTCTACGGCTTCGACCTGACAGAAGAATGGCCTGATGCTGTTGAACTGGTGATGCCGCCAGTGTTGAAGAAGACGGACGGTTTCGGGCGTTACCTGCCAGTTATTGGGATTCGGAATGCTGCGCCACTTGCCTACATGACCGCGAAGAGCATTGATTGTTAAAGTAGCGTCGTACTGCTGTTTCTGGGTCGAGAGACCTTTCCCCTCGTCAAAGACCATCTGTTGCTGGTCAGCCGTCCCCGTGCGCTTTCTGGGTTTGGGAATCGGTGTGATAAATTCGGCGCTACGGCGTCTTTCGATGATCTGCTGGGTCGGCTGGCCCTGACCATCAAGCTCCCAATGACGAGCAGGATTCTCGTAAGGGGAGTTGAGAATTGGCTTCTCGAAAAATCGATTGTCCATGGTTAGTCTTTTGCAAGGGCAGATTCAACTACAGATATAGCCTTGCCCCTCACCTTTAGCTCTGCCATTGCACGAACTACTATTTTCTGCAGGATCAGCTTCATCTCCCTCAATATGCACAGTCGAAAATCGGGCTCCCTCCAGGCACCCGTTACGGGGCACAACTCAGCACCGCGACTCAATTAAAAGAGACCTTAAAAAAGGTGTGATTAAAATGGGATACTATCAAACAAGATAGGAAAGATTAGCACAAAGGATTCATTTACATCAAGAAGTTACAAGCGTGAATCTTTATTTTTGCCGCTTGCTGCTTTTGAGTATTAGCAGTGCGAACTTTTCAGTGCAGGCTCTTTACCTGCGCTTCGAAGAACTAAAACACTCCCATACGGAAGCGGTATCCCTGATAACTGAAGATAACACCGTTGGCAGTAATCTGCTCCAGTTTCAGTCCCGGCTTAACCTCCTGTCCTTCATGCATGACACGACCGTTGATGCTCACCAGACGCGAAGAGGGGTTGTTATCGTAGAAATGGGCTGAGATCGAGAGGGACGGAAGATCATTCTGTACGGAAGGGGGCAAATCGGTCATCCGGAGCACTTTCTGCGCTGCCTGCGTTTTGGAAGCATCGGGCAGCCTGCCTTCAGCAACGGAGGGATGCTCCGCCGGCGGGGGAGGAACGGGCCTGGGTTCGCTGCCAACGCGTACAGCCGTGCTCTCTGAATGAGCTTCCTTCGGCGCCACCGCCTCTTTTTTCTCCACAGGCTGGACCGGCGCAGGAGGTTCCGGAGTCCGGGCAGGCAACACCTGACTTTCCTGTTTTACCGTCATGGCAGGGGCCTCAGCTTTCCCCTTTACGGGCTGCCAGGGCCGCACCCACCACAACATAAGACTTGCGTTAATCAGCAGAGCGCCTGCAAGAAAATAAAGCCACACAGGACGCCTCTTCTTCTCTTCCCTTATGACACGACCAGCCAGCAGGTCAGGAATACTTTCGCGTTGGCGCTTCTGCTCCGATTTTTTCAGCGCATCAAGAATATACGACATCTTATCTCTCCTCCTGCCTCTTCTCTGATCCTGTTCCACTGCCTGCAGCAGTAGTGTGTCCGCCATTTTCAGCCGCCCCGCCTGAAAGAGTCTTTTCGTCTGCCGGTACGCCATCCATCCGGACAACAGGAGATTTACGGGAAATCATACGCTTGCGTTTCTGCGCAGTCTTTTTCAGAGGGAAGACGGGTCGCCCGGAGTCCTTCGGCATACGCCAGAGCAAGGCATGATCACCAAACCACCATACAGTGTCCAGACGCTTTCCTTCAGTCATCTGCCCGGAAACATGCGTCTCCCTCTGTTGGGGAGAGAAATACAAAACCGACAGCACAGCAGCACAAATCAGAAGCACAACTGCGCCGGCCCATAAATACGTCCTGTTCCGGAGACCGCGCACGCCGAGCACTTCGCGTGCCGCACATATCAGGGTATCCCTGTCAACCCGGTCCCGGCCCTGCACATAAGCGCCGAGCAGGGCGCGGTCGCACACCGTATTGACAAGTCTCGGGATACCTCCGGTAAGACGGTAGAGCCTGTTTACAAGCGATGAGGGGAAAATGTCGCCGCGGGCGCCGGCCACTTCCAGACGGTGCGCCACATAGGCCTGCATCTCATGGCCGGGCAACGGTCCCAAATGGTAGCGCGCGGTTATCCTTTGGGCAAGCTGCCGCAATTCAGGCATCGCCAGTTTTGCCTGAAGTTCAGGCTGTCCCAGCATGATAATCTGGAGAAGTTTGCGCTGGTTCGTTTCAAGATTCGTCAGAAGACGGACCTGTTCCAGTACGTCTGGGGAAAGGTTTTGGGCCTCCTCGATAATCAGGACTGTTCTGCGGCCCCTGGCATGCGCGTCAAGGAGATATTCATTGATACTGTCAACGAAGACCTTGACACTGGTGTTATCCCGGGGATAGCGTATACCCAGTTCATCACAGATGCCGGCCAGCAATTCCCCAACAGTCACTTTGGGATTTAGGATAAAAGCGATATCGGTATTTTCGGGTATCTGCTCAAGCAGGCAGCGGCAAACCGTTGTCTTGCCTGTCCCTACCTCTCCGGTAAGAAGAACGAAGCCGCCATCGCTTCTCATCCCATAGACCAGATGGGCAAGGGCTTCCCGGTGGCCCTCGCTCATATAGAGATAACGGGGATCAGGGGCAATAGAGAAAGGGATTTCCTTAAGACCAAAAAATTCTCTGTACATGGGTTATCCCGGCAGCCCGTCAGATCGTTTCCAGAGATCCGGAGCTCATCCGCAGGTGTCTCCGTGTCCGACGCGCCAGTTCCGTATTGTGTGTGACAATGATGAAAGTAATGCCCTTCTTCTCATTCATCGACCTGAAAAAATTCATCATCTCGTTTTCAGTCTCTTCATCCAGGTCCCCGGTAGGCTCGTCAGCCAGGACAAGTTCAGGTGAGTTCATGAATGCGCGGGCTATGGCAACACGCCGCTGCTGTCCCCCGGATAACTGTGAGGGGTATGCGTTGATCTTATCTCCGAGGCCCACCAGGCCCAGCAGTTCTATCGCTCTATGTTCCATCTCCACTGGACTCTCCTTGGAGCCTTCCCTGAAGGTCAACGGCAGCAGGAGATTCTCCTTTGCCGTAAGTACAGGCATGAGACTGGCAAACTGGAACATGAAACCTATCTTCTCGCACCGGTATGAAGACAGCTCATCGCTGCCAAAACAATTAATATCAGATCCTTCGAACATCACCCTGCCCGACGTGGGCCGCGCGATACCTCCCACAATCGAAAGCAGCGTGGTTTTTCCGGAGCCGGAGTGTCCTATGATGGAGAGGAAATCGCCTTTGTCCACTTGCAGCGATACATCATTGACAGCACGGATTTCCTCGTTATCCACCGTGTAGAGCTTAATAACGTTTTCTATAGAAAGCTGCGGCATGCTCATTCGCCTTTAATAACCATAAGCGGTTCCATCTTCTTTATGCGCCAGACCGGCGCAAGCGCTCCTATAACGCAAATCCCTGTCCCTGCAAGGAAGCCTGCCACTGAAATAGCTGCACGTTCCGCCATTCCCAGGTCCGTGGAAACGTTCTTCATGACGCTGAAAGTCTTTGCCAGCAGAGCAGAAAGCGCCGTACCGCAGGCAATACCCAGGATACTGCCTACAGCACCGATTACAAGGACTTCCGCAAGGAAAAGCTTCATAACATGGGATTCCTTAGCGCCGATAGCACGCATGATCCCAACTTCCCGCGACCGTTCGTTAACCACCGCTGAAAAGACGGCCCATGCAAGGAATATGGAGAGCAGGGAGGCTATAAATACTGTGATGGAGAAAATTCGATTGATGTCCCGCAGGGTATTTATAAGGCTCTTTCCTATGTCCTTTCTCGTCACGGTATCCACCTCTATAATGGTGTCCTCGATCTCCCCGGCGACTTTAGAAGGATCATATCCGTTCTTCACCTTGGCAAATATGAGGGATATCTGGTCGGGCTTTATGGTCGACTTTCCCTTCTGAATAATGTCGCCCACATTGCCTTCATCGATGAAAAGCGCCGTATCGAGGCCGGTCCCCGTCTTTTCGAGAGTGCCCACAATCTTGAATACGTTCCCGAACAGGACACTGTCCACGTCCACAAGCCCTACGCTTATATTGAAAGCCGACTCGCTGCCCACAATGGCTTCTCCCTTGTTAAGCCTTCTGCCCAAAGTTTTCGAGAGCCAGGGGCGTACTACAAAATCAGTATCCTGGTTAAAGGCGACCACCATTGATTCCGGCACATCGCAGCAGAGACCGGTCAGGGTGACGAGATAGGTCTGGTGGGTGACCTTGTCGATGCCCTTGACCTTCTTTATCCTATCTTCGATACTCTTGTCCATATAGAAGGTCTTCACCCTGCTCTCGAGGAGCACATCCTCGGCAGCGCCCCGTGAACCGGTGGGAACAATGAGGAGGTCCGCGCCGAGGCGGTCGGAGGTCATTTTAATGCTTGAGTCGAGACGCCTGACAAAGGAGACGGCGAAAACGAGGACGGAAACCAGCAGTCCGATGGCAACAATAAGAATCGCCGTCCGCAGTGGTTTTCTCCTGACGTTCCTCGCTGCAAGCGAAAAGAGGGTAAATTCTTTCAACATTGGCAAATGGTAATTTTCATTTCAGGTATTCTTCCTATGCGGCACAAGGCCGCATAGGAAGAATATAGGATAAAGCAAATGAGGTTACTTTTTCCAGTTGGCGTCAATACCGCAAAGGATCGCGGTCTTGTCGCCCTGCCCCATGGTCTTGTGGCACGCCTGGCAGGTAGATACAGGATTGCCAATAAGCTTCTTCGCATCGGCATCATACACCTGAATCATACCATCGGTAATAGTCTTGCCCGGTATTGCTTTGCCGTCCGGATCGCACCCCTCGGTGCTGGTCCTGAGGGTCAGAAGAGCATATTTGCCGTCAGCAGTCGGCATTGCGTCGTGGTTCTGACCGCCGGTGCTCATCTTTTCATCCAGAAGCTTGAGGTTGGATGCATCAAGCAGCCAGAACCTGTCAGCAGCGGACTGGAAGATAAGCTTGTTATCATTGCTGAAATACATCCTGAACGTAATGGTCTTCCCACCCTCGCCGGTAAGGGTGTTCTTTGCAAGTACCTTCCACTCGCCTTTCTCCAGAGCCGGCAACTCAACAGTAATAAAATCAATCTTCCCGCTGGGCTTCTTGTCCTCACCCAGCATGGTAACCGTTATAAGGAATTTTTTGAAGTCGTGAGAGTTGGTCCCGTGTACAAACAGATAGCTTCCTGCCGGGTAGCCCAGATCACTTATAAATACTCTCTTTTTATGCTCGAGGGTAGCCTTGTCGAACACATCAACAAACCCTTCAGTCCCCATAAAAATAGGCATATAAGACATCTTCGACTGTCCGGATGCGCAATACATAGGCGGCTTTGCTGCCGGCGACCTCTTGTCAGGGTCTAAAGCCACGTCCTTGATCACATTGCCCGTCTTCAGGTCGGACTTGCCCACATGCATCTTGCCCTTATCGGCAATATATGTTGACCAGAACAAAATATTCGGGTCATTTGAGTCAATTCTTGCATCATGTGTAGGATGAGTGGATTTATCTCCGATAACGACCCTGTCAAAGTTTTCCAATTTAAGAGGATTATCGGCATTATTGGGATCGATGGTCACATCAGACTTTGCAAAATGACCGCCATGACCAGCCACATAAGCAGTGGCGGAATATGTTTTCTTGGCAGCAGTGGCGATAGAGTTCTTGGAATCAACTACGGTAAAACCGAGGTAAGCAAGGAAAGCGAGTGCGATTACCCCTACGACAATTAAAGACTGTTTCTTCATGGATTCCCCCGTTCTTTATTTTTTTCCGTTTTCCTCTTACAACAACATACCCTAAACAATTCAACTAGTTGCGGCTTCACCACCTCCTGTTTTACACCTTTTAATCCGGCTATTACAATCAGTTCGGTCAGTAATAAAACCTAACATACGGTAACATATGTGTCAACTTCAATCTATAATTTTAGAAAAGCTGGTTATAAGGAATGTATAGCGGTGGGCTTGGTAATTCTCACCGTTATCGGCATCCTCCCCGACTTTTCGAAAAGCAGATAAAGGGTAAATTCATCTCCTTCATGCATATTAAGCGGCATCCTGAAGATCATGATATGCGGCCCCCCCGGCCTCATAAAAAGTCCCTTTCCGGCGGGCACGGAGAATTTCTTTTGTTTTGCCATTCTTCCGTCCTTCTCGTCATGGAGTTCCACTATGCTGTCCGGGAAATCTGTCTTCGCACCGGTAAGGGTGTCGGAACCATTCCCCGTATTCCTGATCTCCATGAAGACGGACACCATCCCCCGCATGACCGGCGAGAAGGCAGCCTCAGCTCCATGCACCTGAATATTCGGGACCCCGGATGAGCACCCGGACGCCAAGAGAGAAATAAGGAGAAGCAAAATCCGTATCACCCTTCTCCTGAGGTCCTTGATAGCCAGGAAGAAAATATTCAACCGCGGGTTCATCAATGATTTATTATAGACTGTTGCGCAAAAAAAAGCGGACAGCATTACTACAGTTGCGATTTTTCTTGACTTTATTCATATAAACGTATTTAAATATGTTTATGAAAGAAACAGCCGACATCTTCAAGCTCCTCTCCGATGAATCACGCATGAGAATTCTCATGCTCCTCGTCGAGAAAGAGCTCTGCGTATGCCAGATCATGGGGGTCCTCAATCTCTCGCAACCCCTCATTTCCCGCAACCTCTCCCTGCTGGCCAGGGCCGGTTTTCTCAGCGTGAGGAATGAAGGCAAACTCACCTTCTACCGCATAAAAAGCAATCTTGCGCACCGGCCGCTCCTCGCCCTCACCCTGCTGAAAAAACTTCTCGAAAACGACAAGGCTCTAAGAAAAGACAGGGAATCGCTGCAGGACTGCACCGAGTTCCAGAAGAAAACCGGCGCCTGCAATATGGAAACCTTCAGAGCTTTCATGGAATATCGAAAAAAGAAAAAAAGGAGGGGCGTTTCCGACAAGTCCCCTGAGAAAATAGTTGCTCATAGATAAGGAGAAAGCCATGACGGGATTCAGTCAAGAAAATATTCGGTCCAGGGGTCGCCGACGCGCCCTCCCCCTATCTCTCACCGTATTGTTCGCTCTTCTGTTCATCCTGCCGGCTGCAGTAGCACCGGCGGAAGAGAAAAAACTCTCTCTCAACGAGGCGATTAAAACGGCCCTGGAGGGCAATCACGAGCTACGGGCCTCCAGGAACTCCCTGTCGGCGTCAAAAGAAGATATCGGGGTAGCGCGGAGCGCTCTTCTCCCTAAACTTACATTCGAAGAGCGTTTTATGAGGACGGACAACCCCACACTGGCCTTTTCTTCGAAGCTGAACCAGCAGAGGTTCGCGCGGGGAGACTTTGAGATTCCTTCCCTGAATTCTCCAAACGCCATTAACGATTTTCAGACCTCTTTTTCCTTTGAACAGCCCCTTTTCGCCCGGAAAGCGAACATAGGGCTCGCCATGACAAAGCTCGAATATGACGCACAGAGGGAAGACTTTACCAGGAAGAGAGAAGAGATCGCCTATAGGGTCGCCCGGACCTATCTCATGGTGCGAACAGCCCGTGAATACGAACAGATCGCCGCAAAAACGGTGGGAGATGCGAAAGAACACCTGCGCATTACCGAACTGCGCTTGAATGCCGGGTTCGGACTCCGGTCGGATACCCTGCGGGCTTACACTGCGGTGATCGAAGCAGAGCAGAAGCTGGTGAGCGCGCGAAAAAACCTGAGCGTGGCAAAACGGGCGCTGGGAGTGCTTCTCGGCATGTCCGCCTCAGTGGACATCACCGACGAGGCCCCTGAATTGCAGGTGATGGAAATCAACTATTACGACAAGGCAGCACAATCGAGAAAGGATATTGTCTCGCTCGAGCGGCGGAATGAAATAGCGAAAAGCGGAATACTGCTCGCTAAAGCCGGCTATCTGCCTACCATCGGCATTGGCGGAGGATATCAACTCAACGATCACGAAAAACCCTTCGGCACGGAAGGAGAAAGCTGGCACGTAGCGGCCTTTCTGAGATGGGAAATCTTCGACGGCGCAAAAAGCGGGCACGAACGGGCAAAGGCGGCCTTTATTGCAAACGAAACCGCTGAACACCTTGATGGCCTCAGGGAAGCAGTCTCCTTCAGAGTTTACGAAACATGGCTCGGCGTGGAAGAGGCGAAGATAAACACGGATTTTGCAAAGGCCGCCTTAAAAACCGCTGAGGAGGGCAGAAGACTTGTGAAAGTACGCTTTGAGAACTCACTATCACCCCTTGTGGACCTGCTGGATGCGCAGATTAGTCTGGACCATGCACGGGCCGGTCTTGCGGCGCGGGACAATGAATACAAGACCGCAATTACCGCACTGGGCTACGAAAGCGGGACCCTGCTGCGTGACCTCAAAATCGAATAATGAAAACATACAGTCCGGAGGATGCAATGAAAGCGCCGAGAGAGATTGCCGCATGCGGTACGCAGGATGTCACAGGGCGCATTTTACGCGGCGCCCTCAGGTCGGGGTTCCCCTTGATCTTTGGCCTGTACTTATTGTTTGTAACCGGATGCAGCGATAAGATAAGTCCCGGCGCCGTGGAGGTAAAGAGGCTGCTGGTGACCGGGGTAACGGTAACGGAAGCCATACCAGCCCGAGTGGAGGATTATTACGAAGCTTCGGGTACGGTAAAAGCCAAGACCATAAGCACCGTGTCAGGCAGGGTCATGGGGACCGTGACCTCCGTGAAGGTGCGCGAGGGCGATAGGGTCCACGCGGGACAGGTGCTCATAACCATCGACGACAGCGATCTGGTGCAGCGGGTCAATGCAGCGGAAGCGGGTTATCGTGAAACGCTGAAGACCCTCGAGGTCTCGAAGCAAACCAGGACGCTGGTGGACACCACGTACCGGAGATATAAAAAACTCTCGGATGAAAAGGCCATTTCGCAACAGGAAATGGACCAGGTAGAGACGCAGAAAAACGTCGCGGACATTGACTATGAGCGCGCACTGGAGTCGGTAAACAGGGCAAAAGCGGGGCTATCGGAGGCCAGGGTATATCACGGTTTCACGAAAATAGTTGCTCCGTTTCAGGGCGTGGTGACAGAGAAGAAGATAGACCCGGGCAGCATGGCACTGCCCGGAGCGCCACTGCTGGTTATAGAGGACAACTCTTCCTATCGCGTTGAAACGAACCTGGATGAAAGCATTTCAGGAACATTGAAGACAGGCATGCCCGTGGAAGTGTTCATCGATTCTGCAGGACAAAAGATCAAGGGGACATTAGCTGAAATAGTTCCAGCCATCGATACCATGTCCCGCACCTTCCTTGTAAAGATAGATGTCAAAGGACCTTCCCTGCGAACAGGCCAGTATGCGCGGGTACGCATCCCCACAGGGACAAAAGAAGCGGTACTGGCGCCGGCAAAAGCGGTGATGGAAAAAGGCCAACTCACCGGTCTTTATACGGTTGACGGCAAAGGAGTCATTTCTTACCGCCTGGTGCGCACAGGCAAGACATATAATGACGGTGTGGAGATATTGTCAGGCATTAATCCGGGCGAGAAGTTCATTTCCGGTGGAGCGGAAAAGGCTGTGGACGGCGGCATAATTTCTGTAGCGGTCCGGCCCTCCCCGGCACGGTAAGAGAGAAATCGGATGAATAAGCCCGGCATAGCAGGCACAATAGCAAAGACTTTCATTCAATCGAAGCTCACGCCCCTCATCGTAATTGCATCACTGCTTCTCGGTGTCTTCGCTGTAATCATCACGCCGCGTGAAGAAGAGCCCCAGATCGTTGTGCCCATGATCGATGTCTATGTCACCTACCCGGGGGCCTCCGCCAAAGAGGTGGAAGAGCGGGTCACAAAACCCATGGAAAAGTTCCTGTGGGAGATAAAGGGAGTAGAATACGTCTACACCATATCGAAACCCGGCATGAGCATGGCCATTGTCAGGTTCTATGTGGGAGAGGACATGGAGCGCAGCCTGGTAAACCTCTACAACAAGCTGAACTCCAATTACGACAAGATACCCCCCGGCGTGTCCCAACCCCTGGTGAGGCCGAAGTCCATCGACGATGTCCCCATCCTCTCCTTCACCCTCTGGAGCGAGCGCTATAATGGCTATGAGTTGAGGCGGGTCGCCGGGGAAGTGGCGGACGAATTAAAGAAAGATCCTGAAGTCTCCGAATTCACCATCACCGGCGGGCAGAAAAGAGAGGTGCGCATTGACCTTGACCCCGCGCGCCTGAGAGCTCACAGCCTGTCCCCGCTCCAGATAGCGGGAATGCTGAAGAAAGCCAACTTCGCGCTCCCCTCGGGCGCTTTCCCTTCGAATAACAGGGAAATGCTCGTGGAGACAGGCGCCTTCCTCAGAAACGCTCAGGAAGCGGGCGCTGTGGTGGTAGGCTTATTCAATGGACACCCCGTGTATCTGAGGGATGTAGCCGGGATAACGGACGGTCCCGAAGAGCCTTCGAACTATGTATTCATGGGCTTCGGGCCTACGGCAGAGCATAAAGGGGGGACCCTTGCACCGGCCCGAAACGGCCAGTACGAGGCCGTGACCATTGCCATTGCAAAAAAGAAGGGCACGAACGCCACCCATATCGCGGAACGGGCTCTCAAGAAAATAGATGCGCTCAAGAACGTGCTCATCCCTTCCGGGGTGGAGATCACTACCACGAGAAATTATGGGGACACGGCAAAGGAAAAGTCGGATGAGCTCCTAGAACACATGCTTATTGCCGCCATCTCGGTCACCATCCTCATCGCCCTCGCCCTGGGCTGGAGGGAATCCATCGTCGTGGGCGTTGCAGTGCCGGTCACACTTGCCCTCACCATCCTCATCAACTATATGTACGGGTATACCTTAAACAGGGTCACTCTCTTTGCGCTTATTTTCTCCATCGGCATCCTGGTGGATGACGCCATTGTGGTGGTCGAAAATATACACCGCCATTTCAAAATGGGCGCCATAGATACCGAGACAGCGGTAGCTGCGGTGGATGAAGTGGGCAACCCAACTATTCTCGCCACCTTCACGGTTATTGCGGCGCTTCTTCCCATGGCGCTTGTATCAGGGCTTATGGGACCATACATGCGGCCCATTCCCGTCGGCGCTTCTGCGGCCATGATATTGTCACTCCTTATCGCATTCATCATCAGCCCCTGGCTCAGCTACATCGTGCTGAAGGGCACGAAAAAAGACGCCTCGGCCGCTGAGGAGAAGGACGGGAGATTTCTCGGCACTCTTAACAGGCTCTACGAGAAGAACCTGAGGGGCCTCCTGGAGCACAAAGGAAAGAGACTGGTGGGGCTCATCGTCGTACTCATTATGATGGGGGGGGCGGTCGTGCTTGTCCCCCTCAAGCTTGTTACGGTAAAGATGCTTCCCTTCGATAACAAGAGCGAACTGCAGGTCATGATCGATACGCCTGAAGGCACTACTTTAGAAGAGACGGCGGCCCTATCGCAAAAGATCGGCAATTACCTGAAGACCGTACCTGAAGTGACGAACTATCAGTCGTATATCGGGACATCGGCCCCCTTCAACTTTAACGGCCTTGTCCGTCATTACTTCATGAGGTCCGGGAGCAACTCCGCCGACATCCAGGTCAACTTCGTACCCAGAGACCGGCGCACGGCGCAGAGTCACGATATAGCAAAAAGGCTGAGGCCGGAGATTAAAAAAATAGGGGATGCTTACAGAGCACGCATAAAGGTGGTGGAAATCCCGCCGGGCCCGCCGGTGCTGAGCACCCTGGTGGCCGAGGTCTACGGTCCCGACCCGGACAGACAGGTCGGCATAGCACGCGACATACGGTCCATTTTCGAGAAGACAGGCGGCGTGGTGGACGTTGACTGGTACGTTGAGGACGATCAGAAAAAGGTCATCTTCGACGTTGACAAGGAAAAGGCCGCCCTACACGGCATCTCCACAGACACCGTGGCACAGACCCTCAGGATGGCCCTGGGCGGTTCAAACGCAGGCCTGGCCCATATGGAAGACAAAGAGCCCGTGGAACTTTACCTGAGAACACCCATGGCTAAAAGGTCAAGCCTTGCGGACCTCAAGGAGATAGGCGTGCCGTCAGGAACGGGCAATCTCGTGGCCCTCTCCGATCTGGTGCGACTGCGTGAGAGCACGGAAGACAGGACAATCTACCACAAGAACCTCAAACGGGTGGTCTACGTTACCGGCGATGTGGCGGGCACTGAGGAAAGTCCTGTGTACGCCATCATGAAGATGAAAGAAAGCGTCGCCAAACTGAAACTGCCGGAGGGGTATGAACTGAAGCAATACGATGCCGTGCAGCCGTGGCTTGAAAACACCTACTCCATGAAGTGGGACGGCGAGTGGCACATCACCCTCGAGGTCTTCAGGGACCTGGGCATTGCCTTTGCGGCAGTGCTCGTCCTTATCTATATCATGGTGGTGGGCTGGTTCAGGTCCTTTGTGGTGCCCATCGTTATCATGGCGCCCATCCCCCTTTCGCTGGTCGGCATCCTGCCGGGTCATGCGCTCATGGGGGCCTTTTTTACCGCGACTTCCATGATAGGCTTCATCGCTGGAGCCGGCATCGTGGTGAGGAATTCCATCATACTGGTGGATTTCATAGAGCTGAAGCTCGCCGAGGGGGTCCCCCTTAAAGAAGCGGTTGTGCAGGCGGGTATCATACGGTTCAGGCCCATGCTTCTCACCGCGGCTGCGGTAGTGGTGGGCTCGTCGGTCATCCTTTTCGACCCCATATTCCAGGGCATGGCCATCTCGCTGATGGCCGGCGAAGTGGCGGCAACGCTCCTTTCGCGCACCATGGTGCCGGTGCTCTATTATTTGTATAAAGACTGGGAAATAAAAAGAAACGAATAACGCCCCCTCACCCCCTCTTACCTTGCCTAGGGGCACCTACTGTTGGCAAGAGGGGGAATTCAATCCCTCCCCTTGGGTTAAGGGGAGGTCAGGAGGGGTTACTTCAAAAAAGGAGGAAAAAATGTATATTGCACAAACGGACGGATGGTATCTGGAGAGAATCTTATGGCTTGTTGCCGGTGTGTTTGCGCTCGGCAGCGCAACACTGGCCTGGCTGCACAGCCCCTACTGGCTCATACTGACAGGTTTTGTGGGGATCAATCTCATCATCCTTGCAACCACGGGTTTTTGTCTCATGGCAAATATCCTGTACAAACTGGGCGCACGGCCCAGATGTTCTCAGGTATAATAAAGTACGCGGCAAAGCTGATTAAGGAGGCGCCACTTGAGCACCCAGCAATGTATTTGTCTTTCATGCGGCACTAATTTCATGACCGCGCAGAGCGTCCCATCGGCACAGAATAACGATGAAGGGCAGAAGTGCCCCACGTGCAAAGGCGCCAACATACTGAAACTTAATCCCTCATCCCTTTCCGGGTTCCTCGGAGGAGGCTGAAGCCCCCGCAGTTGCTGAGAGGCCAGTTGGCCTCTCGTGAAAATTTCCTGCGGTTCAGTGTAAAATAAAAAAGCATGCCGGAGGGCGCACATTTTTGTGCGCTTTTCTTTAAGAAGCGGTGAAGAAGGGCGGTTAGCTCAGCTGGGAGAGCATCACGTTCGCAACGTGGGGGCCGAGGGTTCGAATCCCTTACCGTCCATTTTTACTCTCATCTCATCAAAATAAATCTATCCGGAATTAACCCAAAATAATTGTGTCCCTATGCAAATAGGGCGGTTATAAACTGTTGGGATTCCGCTCAGCAAGCGTTCGTGACCCTCACTATTTCTTCTTGAGCGAATATAGACTCCGATAAGGATAGAAATGAGAAGGGCTAAGGTGATTATTACACCGGCAACCTTAAGGAAGCCTATGATGTCCCCAAGATTTTACTAATAGTCGCACTAACCTGATTGGCGTTATAGGGTTTATTTATGACACCACTAAAGCCATACTTCTTGTATTCAGACATTATCGGGTCTACCGAGTAACCACTCGACACAATAACCTTTGCTGATGGGGCAAATTCACGGAGTTTAGCCACTGCCTCTTTTCCACCCATTCCGCCAGGGACTGTTAAATCCATAATAACAAGGTCAAAAGGTTTTCCCTCAGTTTGTGCTTTCTTATATGCTTCAATAGCCTCTTTCCCGTCTTTCGCAATGCCTACCTCATACCCAAGAGCAGACATTATCTCCGTAGCAACATTCCTTATCAGTGGCTCATCATCCATAATGAGAATTTTCCCCTTGCCGAGCTTTATTCCACCAACTGATTCAGAATCAGAACTGTCAGTATCTTTCAGTGCAGGGATATAAATGGTAAAAGTTGTTCCTACCCCTACTTTTGATTTTATAGAGATATATCCGTCATGACGTTTCAGGATAGAGAAAACAGTCGAAAGACCCAAGCCGTTTCCTGTCTGTTTTGTCGTGTAATACGGCTCAAATATCCTGCTAATATGCTGCTTGGGAATACCGACTCCCTCATCACGGAAAGTGATTCTCACATAATCCCCTGCATTTAATGGAACCACCTCTTTTTCGGCAACGGGTATGTTCTCAAACCCTATATGGACCGTTCCCCCGTTGGGCATGGCTTGGATTGCATTGATAATTAGGTTATTAAAGACCTGCGACATCTGACCTTTATCAACCTCGGTGCTCCACAAGTTCGCAGGAATATTATAAGTGCAATTTACACTTGATCCTGACAGTGCGAAGCTCACCGCTTCTTTGACTATTTCAGTGATGGATGCAACTTTCTTGATAGGAGCACCACCTTTTGCAAAGGTAAGTAGCTGATAGGTCAAATCAGTCGCCCTCTGTGCCGCCTTCTCAGCCTCCGTCAATCTCTCGAAGGCTTTATGGTCAATACCGATTAACATCTTTGCAAGGCTTACATTCCCGATAATAGATGTCAGCAGGTTGTTAAAGTCGTGTGCCAAGCCACCCGCCAGCAGTCCCAGGGATTCAAGCTTTTGCATCTTCTGCATCTCTTGTTCCATGCGATACTGCGCAGTAATATCCCTGAACACGAGAACGACACCTATGGTTCTGCTATCCCTGTCTCTGATTGGGGCACCACTATCAGCAATAATAATTTCCGTGCCATCTTTCTTGATAAGGGCAGTGTGATTGGCTAAGCCAACAATCATGCCTGTTCTGATGACCTTCTCAACTGGGTTATCGCAGGTTTCTCTCGTTGTTTCATCAATAATATTAAAGACTTTTATCAGAGGTTGCCCTATTGCTTCCTCGCTACTCCATCCTGTAAGTTGCTCCCCAATCTTATTGAGAAGTGTTATATTACCGTGCACATCAGTTACTATTACCCCATCGCCGATACTCCGCAGAGTCACTGCCAGCCGCTCCCGTTCATTGGCAATCATGTCGGCAGAACGTTTCTGCTCAGTTACGTCAAGGACTAAAGAGGCTGCTCCAATTACCTGACCAGATTCATCCACCAAAGGAGTATTGAACCATTCGCAAAGGATTATCCTGCCGTCTTTTGTCTTATTTTCGTTAGTAATACGTGTGCCACCTTTTTGAGAAATCAGGTCAGCCCACATTTTGTCTGCCTGTTCTCGCATGTTTGGAGGCAATATCAGTTCTGTTTTATGTTTGCCTATTGCTTCCTGACGGCTATACCCAAATATCTTCTCAGCCGCAGAATTCCATTGATTTACCTTGAAGTCGAGGGTCCATTCAATAACGCCTAATGGGGTCTGCTCAACATGGAGATTGAGCCTTTGCCGTGAGTCTCTCAGCTCATTCTCCGCCTTCTTCCGTTCTGTAATGTCTCTAAGAATTCCTTCTATTCCGATAAAATTACTTTCCTCATCCTCAAGTATCCTGCTTGTTACTTCAAGCACTATAGGAGTGCCATCGGTTCGTTTGCCTTTAATAATGTATGATTGCACCTTTTTCCTGTCTCGTATCTCTTCAAGAAAATTGCCTCGTTCTGTTGGATTTTCCCAATGTTCAAAAACGGACTTTCCTGTCACATCCTCCGCTGATTTGTATCCAAGAATGCGAGCGGCGGCTGGATTTGCCATGGCGAATCTACCGTCCGCATCAGACTGATAAACGCCATCCTGCATCGATTCAAAAATATTCCTGAATCTAGCTTCGCTTGCTTTAAGCTTTTCCTGGGCTGTTTCCTTTTCGAGAATCTCTGCCTCAAGGCTTTTTGTTTTCTCGCTTACCCTCTGTCTTAAGCCGGTATTAAAGAAAAACAACAAGACTATGACAAACAGTCCGGAACCTACCGAACCGGTTATCATAAGTGCCACGTATTTTTCCCGTTTAATTGGCATCCGCATGGATTCAATGGCCCTTATCTCCCCAAACTTCTCATGAAAACCTCCCTCCTGCGGGTACAGCTTTCTCAATCCGATTGGGGCATCTTCAGGGTTGCCATGACAGCGCATACAGCGTTTCTCATTTTTCAGAAACGGTATTGCGTAGTACAAATACTTTTCCCCTTTTACAGTTACAACTTCCTCGTATTCTTTGACTGAAGGGTTTTCATTGAAGAGCTTGATTAGTTTTGCCTCTAATTCATCTGCCTTGTTAACGGGGTTCCTGGGGTTGTTGGCTGCCATTTTATAATATACGGGTCTCATGCCGCCTTTTTCCCGTTCCTCATTGTAAAGACCGTGCATTGTTCTAACTATGTAAGATGACGAGAGAACTTGTGGGTTATAAAAATCCTTGGCGATATATTTGTGCTCCATTGCATCAAAAACGGCTGGGTGTAATACTTTTTGGATGTATTGATGAAACCCCTTGTTAGACAATAAGATGTTCCTAATATCATCTTTAGCTTTATAGATGAAGTACTTAGTGATTGCGATATGCAGGATTGTTATAACAATAATTGATACAAGCAACGGCAATACTAAGAATTTTAGGATATTTCTTCTCACGTGTTGATAATAAAGGAATAAAACATTTTTTTCAAGAAAACCGTCAGAAGATGCCGATAAACTGCAATATGATACCTTGCAACCTATTTATTTATAAAAAGCGGGCGACGGGATTCGAACCCGCGACCTTCAGCTTGGGAAGCTGACACTCTACCACTGAGTTACGCCCGCAATGAAATGACTGTGCAAAACGGTTAGTGATCTAACCGCTTAAGAAGCAAGCCTTTTATTATATATGCAGCAACTGCCTGCTTGCAAGTTAGTCGTCGCGCATAATGGCGCCGCTGCCGGCCGAACTCACCAGTTTCGCGTAGCGCGCCAGATAGCCATGCCGTATCTTAGGCTTCGGCTGTTTCCAGGCTGCACGCCTGCTCGCAAGCTCTTCGACGGAGACCAGAAGCTCAATCTTCCTCTTCGGTATATCGATTGCGATTATATCTCCGTTCTTTACTAACGCAATAGGTCCGCCCTCCATTGCCTCGGGGGAAACATGGCCAATGCAGGGCCCTCTGGTGCCGCCTGAAAACCTGCCGTCGGTAATAAGCGCAACCGACTCGCTCAGTCCCATTCCGGCAATTGCTGCGGTGGGGGACAGCATCTCGCGCATGCCGGGTCCGCCCTTCGGCCCCTCATACCGTATTACCACGATATCGCCTGCCTTGATCTGACCGCCCAGGATGGCTTTCATCCCTTCCTCTTCAGAATTGAAGACTTTAGCAGTCCCTTCAAATTTCATCATCCCCTTGCTGACTGCGGTCTGCTTGACCACAGCGCCGTCAGGAGCAAGGTTTCCGCGCAGAATGGCGATGCCGCCTTGCTTGTGATATGCCTTTTCAACAGGCCTGACCACATCCTCGTCCATTATGACCGCGCGTTGAGCAATAGTGCGAATATCTTCTCCGGAAACGGTCTTTGCGGAATTAAGCCTGTCCTTCAGACGTTTCAGGACAGCAGGTATGCCGCCGGCAGCATCCAGATCTTCCATGTAATATTCTCCGCCGGGAATCATGTTGGTGATATGCGGGGTCTTTTTGCTCAGCGCATCGAAGGTGTCCAGCGAGAGAGAGACCCCGGCTTCGTGGGCAATGGCGGGAATATGCAAAACAGTGTTTGTGGAACCGCCGAGCGCGAGGTCCACCATGATGGCGTTTTCAAAGGCTTTCCCGGTCATGATCTTTCTCGGGGTCACATTCTTTTTTATCAATTCGACGATCTTCACCCCGCTCTCAAAAGCGATCCTTTTCTTCTGGGCCATAACAGCAGGCGCAGTGGCGCATCCCGGCAGGCTCATGCCGAGAGATTCGGTAACGCAGGCCATGGTGTTGGCTGTATACATTCCCTGGCAGGAACCGCCGCCGGGACAGGCGCATACTTCGAGGGCGCTGAGTTCTTCATCGCCGATCAGACCTTTCTTGTATTTACCTATCGCTTCGAAGGTATCGCTGGTGAGATTGAGTCTCCTGCCGCGATACCGTCCGGAGAGCATTGGACCTGCGGTCACGACAATACTGGGGATGTTGAGCCGGGCTGCGGCCATCAGCATGCCGGGGGTTATCTTGTCGCAATTGGTAAGGAGCACCAGGCCGTCAAGCTGATGCGCTTCGGCAACTGTCTCCACCATATCGGCCACAAGCTCTCGTGATGCAAGCGAATAGTGCATTCCCCTGTGGCCCATGGCAATTCCATCGCATATGCCCGGGATCCCGAAAAAGAAGGGATAGCCCCCACCCGTGTGAACGCCTTTTTCTATGAACCTCTCCAAGTCCCTCATGCCGATATGCCCCGGAATGAGATCGGTGAAGCTTGTGGCCACACCTATGAAAGGCTTGCTCATCTCGCTTTTGGGCATACCGGTTGCATAAAGTAGCGCACGGTGCGGAACCCGTTCGAGACCCTCTTTGATCGTACTGCTCCTTAGCGCCATTATTACTCCATTCCTATTATCGTTAGTGTGCGGCCGTGCAACATGCGGCCGCCTGCCGGCAGGAGTTTACCACCCCTTGCTATTTATTACTCGCGGCCTTGCCGTATTCCCTTATCATTTCGGCAATCCTGTCTTTCTTTTGCAGTTTCGCCTTTTTCATCCTGATCTCCTCAACCTCTTCTTCGGTGGTAAGGTAATGCTTTTTACTCAATTCCGCAAGCATGCCGTCAAGCTCTCTATGTTCCTGATACAGCTTCCTGAACTCTTCGTTGTCCTTCTTGAGGATCCCGATGATTTCTTCTTCGTTCATAAAGCAGCCTCCTTGGTGTGCGGTTTATTTACTCCATGATTTTACAATAAACCGCCCAAAATTTACACCACCCATACACCAAACCTTGCCGGACCGGAACCGGAAAATAGTGGGGCATACCGTTTTAAAAAGCGCGGGTGGCCCTTATGACTCCCTGGACAAAAGAGTGGAAACCATGTTGTAGAAGAAAAGGAAGATGGACAGCACCTCAGCGGAGCCGAACAGAATGGTCAAAGTCCTGTAGAGCGGCTCACCAGGGGCGTTCATCTGCAGTGCATAAAAAAGGAGCATGCCCACAAGCCCTATATTGGCACAGTAGAACTGGACCTCCCCCATGGCAACGCTTTTCAGCTTCTTGCCGGCAAAACGCGGCAATATGTGGTATCCGACCCCGTAGATCATCATTGATACCCACCCCAGCATATTGAGATGTGAATGCACGAACTTCAGGTGCATGTATGAAGGGTCGGCAAGCATGACAACCCCTAAGAAAGCAGCCAGCACAAGATAGACAATACTCATAATAATAAAATTTCTTACGAATCTTTCCATGTTTTCCTCCTCTTTGCTTTAATACGGATTATACATCAGGAGGAATAGCTGCGCCATGACGGAAGTCATATGTCGTCCCGGAGGCTCCGGAAATGTGGGGATTGTTTCTCCTTATGATATTTGTCATACTTTTCCCCATGGATTTTATATAAGCTAAAAGCAGACTGAAATTAAAAAAAAGGAGGCGCATATGGAGAGCACTACTAAAAAGGTGACAAGGGACACCGTCATAGGTGACCTGATCAAGGAAAACCCGGCGGCCATGAAAGTCATCGAAAAACATTTCGGGAACGGCTGTTTTACCTGCCCGGGAATAAAAGTGGAATCCATCGGCTTCGGCGCAATGATGCATAATATCGACCCTGATGTAGTGGTAAAGGAAATCAATGAACTGGAGGACCTGTAAAATGGAAATCAGATGCTTTGTCTGCGGCGCAACCGATAAGGAGAGGACTTACCTTACCTGTGTCAACTCAGGAGAAGAAAAACTCGTCTGTGTCAGATGCCTTCCCATACTGATTCACGGCGCGCATTAAGGTTATGATATAGGAGCGTCGCCGGGGCCTTGGAAACATATACCCAAGGCCCCGGCATCTCATATCATGCGTAGGTATTTATTCCGCCCGTATTTGCAGCTGCAGCTGCGGTTATTTTTGCCGATTCTTCGATCATTTTTGCAACATCATCCTGCGCTTTTACCGCACTCTTCAGCATTTCAGTACTGACCCTAACCTGCCCCTGCAGTTGTGAAGCGTATGAGCCTGCGGTCATCAAACCTATGTCAGAAGCCATTGTCCTTCCTCATTCATCACCCTTTTTTATTCAGAAAAACCCCGGTAATACGCATTCCCTGCATATCTCCCTCAACTGCCCGTATCTCAAGGCCCTTTGCTTTACCCATAAGCTGTTCCATTTTCAGGTACTGCTCCGGAGGGGTCTGGGCCACCACATTCCCCTTGTCATCCATAAACTTCACTATCGACTCTCCGCTCTGCTTGTCATACTCAAATACAACGCTTTTGGCGGATTTAAGCAGTTCCTGTTCCTTTTTACTAAGATCGCCTTTATCCTGGGGTTTGCTCTCTTTGTTAGTAACCGGAGTGACAGCAACACCCAAAACATCCGGATTCGTAACAGCGGCCTGCGGCGCCGCGATCTTTTGCAAATCCTTTGCCAGATTGTCCGGGTTGGCATGGGGATTGTTAACCAGACCAATATTTGAGTTGACGGTTATATCCATATTGCTGTTCCTCCTAACTTTGTTTCTAACTTATTTTAACTAATTATCGTGGTTTTTTGAAATAAATTAATAGAAGACCTGAATATTAAAGAAAGAAAATAATCTCTCGATAATTAAAACAAGGCATGAAGACATTTATGGCATGCACCCAAGGAGGTGATGGCTATGGCGATTGGAAGTGTAAACATCAAACAGGAGAGTCCTGTTGACCCGTACCTGAAAGAAGCAGGACATCTGAATACCAAGAAAAATCAGATACCTGCTCCTGCTCAGACAGAAGCAGACGCCAAGGTAAAGCTATCCGAAACCGCACAGAAAGCAATTGCGGGACAGGAACAGCCGACGCAGACAGCTCCAGCCAAAAGTGCTAAGGTTCAGGATGTACAGAAATCCATCGAAGCTGTGCAGAATTCTCAGCCGGCGCCTCCTTCTGTCAATACCTACGATGCATACGGCGCTAAGCAGGCCACATCAGTGGGAGCACAGATAAACAAAATCGTATAACGTTGTATTATAAATAAAAAAAGGCACCATATGTAAAATGGGTGCCTTTTTTATTTCCCCCCGCCTAAAAGCGGCCTGTCAGCCTCCTTATTTCTGGAAGATATCTATAGGTTTTGAGGGTCTTATATTCACCTCAGGGCTAATAGACGTTTTCACCTTATCTTTTTTCGGAACAGGGGCATCCCTTTTTACCTCGCTTCTGCTCACCCCATTTTCAGCGCTTATCTCCGGGACAGGCTTCGGCAACTCATTGCTTTTCACAGGTCCAGGTCCAGACCCGGAAGAAGGCGTTGGCGCCTTCTGAGCCCCTTCGCTCAGTACAGGTTCAGACCTGGGCACTTCCTGCCGTAAAGGCTGCGCAATAGACGGCTTTGCCGTCTCCTTTATTTTGGGGGGCAGAAGAATTATGCTTATCCGCCTGTTTTTCGGGTCCGTAGGCTTATCCGGGACCAGAAGTTCGGTATCCGCATATCCCACCACACGCGCGATCCTGTTAGAACTTATATTATCGGCTTCCAATTCCTTCCTCGCCGAGGATGCCCTCGCCGTTGAAAGCTCCCAGTTGGTCATTTGCCCTTTTTTCAGCGGAGCGCCGTCAGTATGTCCTTCCACCGCTATCCTGCTCGTCATGTCCTTAATATACTCGCTGACCAGTTTCAACAGCGACTTTGCTCCGGGACTCAGTTCGGCGCTTCCAGGCAGGAAAATGGACTTTCCTTCTGAATCAACAAGTTGAATTCTCACACCACCCTCGAAGATATCCACTAGTACCTGGTCCTTCAGGTCCTTTAATTTTTCCTCAACGGCACTCTTAAGTTTCGTCTTCAGGTCCGCCGCAGTGATCTCGACACCCGCGCCCTGTTCATTCTCAACAGATTTCACCTCTCCGGCCGAGTGCTCCATTATTTGTGATGATTCCTTTAGAAAAGACTTGCCCGACTCAGCAAATATGCTGAAACTCTTAAAATACGCGGAAAGGACCGCCCGCTTCTCAGCTGAAGACATGGAGAGCAGCCACAGGAGGAGAAAAAAAGCCATCATTGCGGTCACAAAATCGGCATACGCCACCTTCCAGCTTCCACCATGAGCAGCAGCGTGTCCTTTCTTCACCTTCTTGACAATGATTGTTCTTGACTTATCCGCCATACATATAACCCATGAATCCTTGTTTCACCCAGTGTAAATACTTCTTTCCGTCAAAGCAGAGTCCTCATTATACTACTATTATTGTCCCCGTTTCCGGCGTACTGTAACGGATTCGCCGCCTATGCCCCAGTTATCAGTCTCCACCTCATCGATTACCACCACCGTAGTCTGGGGATTTTTCCCCAAAATATCAGCGAGCAGCATGGTGACACCGCTGATGAGTTCGGCTTTCTTCTCCGCAGTGACCCCATCTTTTGCAATCTTGATATTAACGTATGGCATACTGTCCTCCATTTTGCGCCATGAGAAGAAACACTGCCCTCTCTTTCATTACAGCTTGTTGATTATAGCATGAATACAGGACATATCCAGCATGGCAAAATGCACCAACTGTCCCTAAGCCCTCACGTGCCCGCCCTTGTCAATCCCTCTTTGATAGAGATATAATAATCAACCACAAAGCAGGCTTTCGGAGGATCAATGAATATTACGGAAAAGATACTTGCAGCGCACGCCGGCAAGAAAGAAGTCGTTGCCGGTGAATTGATAAATGCGAAGGTTGACCTTATTTTAGCCAATGATATTACCGCGCCCATCGCCATCCAGGAGTTCAAAAAGACGGGTGCGAAAGAGGTCTTCAACAAAGAACGCGTGGCCCTCATTCCCGACCATTTCGCCCCGCAAAAGGACATCAAGGCCGCGGAACAGTGCAAGTTACTGCGGGAATTCTCGAACGAACAGCGCCTGGACCTCTATTTCGAGGTGGGAAGAATGGGCGTGGAGCACGCTCTGCTGCCCGAACAGGGACTCGTGGTCCCCGGCGACCTCGTTATCGGCGCCGACAGCCATACCTGCACCTACGGAGCGCTCGGCGCCTTTGCAACAGGGGTCGGCTCCACGGACGTGGCTGCGGCCATGGCCTCAGGAGAATGCTGGTTTAAGGTGCCTGAGGCAATGAAATTCATCTACTACGGCAAACTCAACAAATGGGTGGGGGGCAAGGACCTCATACTGCATACCATCGGTGATATCGGTGTTGACGGAGCGCTATACAGGGCTATGGAAATCGAGGGTGAAACCATCAGAAATCTTTCCATGTCCGGAAGGCTCACAATGTGCAACATGGCCATTGAGGCAGGGGGGAAGAACGGCATAATCGCGCCCGACAGCGTTACTGAAGAATACTCCAGGGGAAGGGCGAAAAGACCGTACACCTTCTACGTCTCCGACCCCGGCTCGGTCTATGTCGACGTGAGAGAATACGACTGCTCAAAGATAGTTCCCACCGTGGCTTGTCCGCACCTGCCGTCCAACACGAAGCCCGCTGCCGAACTCTCGCATATCACCATCGACCAGGTTGTCATCGGTTCATGCACCAACGGCAGGATTGAGGATTTACGCGAGGCGGCAGAGGTCATCAGAGGGAGAAAAGTTAATCCCAACGTGAGAATGATAGTTATCCCCGCCACGCAGCAGATATACAAAGCCGCCATGAAAGAAGGCCTTGTAGATATATTCATAGATGCGGAGGCCGTTGTCTCCACCCCCACCTGCGGACCATGCCTCGGCGGGCATATGGGCATCCTGGCAAAAGGTGAAAGGGCGCTGGCCACGACCAACAGAAACTTCGTGGGAAGAATGGGACACCCCGAAAGCGAGGTGTACCTTTCCAATCCCGCCGTTGCGGCGGCATCCGCGGTACTCGGGAAAATCGGCATCCCGGCAGACCTGGGCTTATAAGTCCTCACGTGCCATGAGCAACGCCTGGTGGGAGAGTATGACATTCGAAAATAAACTTGTTGATATGGGGATCACGCTGCCCGAAGTGCCTAAGCCTTTGGGCTCGTATGTGCCGTGTGTGCGGACAGGCAACCTTCTCTTTCTAAGCGGGATGCTCCCCCTGCGGGACGGGAAGCTGATCAGGACAGGCAGTGTTGGCGAGACAGTATCGCTGGAGGAGGCGCAGGATTGCGCAAGGCAAAGCGTGATCAATGCGCTGGCTGTCATCAAAGCGCAGACAGGAAGCCTCGACAAAGTACAGAGATGCGTTAAACTGAACGGTTTTGTGTCATCGGCCCCCGGCTTCACCGACCAGCCGAAAGTGCTGAACGCGGCATCGGAGCTCCTTTTGGAGATATTCGGAGAGGCGGGCAGACACGCACGGGCTGCTGTAGGTGTTTTTGTACTGCCCATGAATGCGCCTCTGGAAATAGATTTTATCTTTGAGGTCTCCCCATAACACCGCTTTTGCTATGAATGACAAAAGAAACCTTGCCGCAACCTTCTGCCTGCTGATCTTAATGCTTCTCCCCTGCGTTTCTGCATACGCGTCAAAACAGGGTTCTGTGACCGTTTATGTAAAAGACAAAGACGGCAAGGTAGTATCATCCGCCGCCGGGTCTGTGGTAAGGGACCGGGTCATCCAGACAAACTGCAGGATAATCGCGCGGTGGCTCGACGAGCTTGAGAACAGCCTCCTGGTGGAGACAGGAAACGGCTCTATGTGGGTCATTGATCGCGTATTGTTCAACGATTGCAGGAAGAACATCATCCGCATCAAAATAGAGCCTGTCCCGAAAACTCCGGGGCCCCCGAAAACCGTAACCGCGTCAAAGCAGGAATCATATGAGTCTGTTCCACCCCCTCACATCATACTTCCCGTGGAGAAGCCGTCACCGCCTCCGCCGCCTATTGCGGAGATGCTCTTGCAGGCCGGGACTGTACATTTCAACGCCGGAAAATACACTGATGCAACGGAAAATTTCAGGGAAGCGGTAAAACTCAGGCCGGGTTTCGCCGAAGCATACGTGAACCTCGGCCTCGCGTACTACAGGCTCGGCAGGTACCAGGAAGCTGCCGTGGCATACCATCAGGCCCTTCAGCTCACGCCCGGTTCATTGCCTCTTTATCACAAACTCTCCACTCTTCATATCATGCTCGGCGAGTACGCCACGGCAGCCGACATTTTAAGGCAGGCGCTGGCACTGGACCCGCGCAATGCGGTAACACACTTCAACCTCGGGATATCATACTTTCTCAACAATCAGGTGGATACCGCCTACCAGGAATATGCCATCCTGAAAGATATTGACATTAATTATGCAAACAGGCTTTTCGATCTGCTCTATCCGTAATTATTGTTTGTACTTCTCGCAGAGGTTCTCAAGAAGAGTCTGGAGCTCAGGCGGCGTGGGCAGTGTTTCAGGCAGTTGAATTTCGAGCACGCAGGCGCTGAATATTATCTTTACCAGATTGGTAACGCAAAAATTAATCAGCTCCTCGGGGAACGACCCGGACGCATTTTCAATCCTCAAAACATCGGTATACCAGAAATCCTTTGAGGGGGCGAGTCCGGCGCAGTCATTGCCTCCAATAATCCTGGACTTTGCGCCCCTGGACAGCGCGAAGTCCGTAACCATATGATGCACCTGTTGCAAGCCCCTGGTGCAGGAATTTGCATACAAACCATGCCGGCCCTTTGTAATGGGGAGGAAGGCAAACACATTAACACCCGAGCAACAGATCAATGCGTTTTCGCCCCTGGTTTTGTCGGGGCGCACGACAAAGTAAAGAAAATCGTTTTTATACTCATAAGTCTTTCCCTCATTCATCTGCATGCTACCTCCTCGGTTTTTCTTCAACTTCACGGTCTTATTTCAATGGGGGTGCCGTCTGGTACAAGCTTCCAGATTTCTTCAATTTCAGTATTGGTCACCGCTATGCAGCCGTCCGTCCAGTCATAGCGCCGGTGAAATTTGCCAAGCGGTTCGCGCAAGGCGGAGAGACCGTGGAGCATTATGTCCCCGCCGGGCAACACCCCGAGTTTCCTAGCATTGGCACTGTCCGCTTCGCTGGGATAAGAGACGTGGAGACCCCGGTAGAACTTGCTTTGCGGTTTTCTTGAGTCGAGAATGTAAGTCCCCTCGGGGGTCCTCTTGTCCCCTTCCTTGATTTTGGGGCCCAACGGCTGTTTGCCGAGGGCAACCTTGTATGCCCTAAGTATCTCACCGTTTTCGATAAGGAGCAGTACCCTTCTGTTCTTGATAAGGATGACCCTGTCAGCAACATCTGTGGAAGCAGGAGACCGGTCCGGCAGAACAAGACTGAGCAGGAGCATTCCTGCAATCAGTACAACATTAACCATAGCTCCTTTGTCCGGCAACCGCATAGGTATATATTACAGAATCCACTTACAATAAATCCCCCGACAGGGACAGAGCTTTCCGGTACTCCTTCCGCAGCGCCTCTTTCGTCACCCCTGTTTCTATAAAATCCCACGGCATTATTTCGTGCAGGTCTTTTTTTCTGTAAACATAGAAGTTGCTGTCCACCTCCGCGGCAGCGCAGGCGCTCAACCAGTCATTTCCTTTGGCCATTGCCTGCACAACTTTAGCTGCTCTCCTGTCGCCGTTCGAGAAAAAACCCTGCATCGGGGCCGACTTCGGCAGATCATGCAGCACCCGTATCCCTTTCATTCCTTTCAGAGATTTCTTGATGAATTTCAACTTTCCCTTCACAGAGGCAAGGGGCTCCATGGGATGCCACTGAAAAGGAGTAAAGGGTTTCGGAATGAAAGTGCTGACGCTCAGAACAATGTTCCCACGGGGAGATATGGCCCTTACCTTTTCCACCAGCTCCACAATCCCGGCAATGTCCTCGTGCGTCTCCGCGGGAAGGCCGATCATAAAGTAGAGCCTGAGGTTTTCTATGCCTGAGGCAAAGATGAGGCCTGCGGTATCCATAATATCTTTTTCGGTAATTTTCTTGTTGATTACTCTTCTCATCCTCTCAGTACCGGCTTCAGGTGCAATAGAGATACTCCGGTTGCCTTTCAGCAACTGCATGAGCCCGGCGCTCCGCTCGCTGGCCCTCAGGGAGGTGATCGAAAAACTGACTCCCTCCATACAGAGCACATCCTCTATATACGGGTAGTCCGTAAGGGACGGTCCTATGACCCCCACCTTCCGAGCGTGCTGCTGAGCAGTCCTTATTTCGGCCATTATCTGGACCCGCCCCTTCTTCCTCACCGGGTTATAGATATGCCCCACAAGGCAGAACCTGCATGCCCACGGGCAACCCCTCATGGCTTCCACCAGATACATATCCGAAAACTCCGCTTCCGGCGTGACAATGGCGGTGGTGATGGGAGAACGGGACAGGTCCTTAAGATATCGCCTTGTAATTTTTTCCGGAGCGCCGTAGAGGGCTGTCCTGCGTGCCGGAGTACCGTCCTCATTATATTCTACGCAATAGAACCCGGGGACATAGACGCCTTCTATGCAGAGGGCCTTCCTCTTCACATCTTCCCTGTCACTCCCATCGCGGTACGTGTCGATGAATTCATTGAGGGACTCTTCCGCTTCGCCGATAAAGATGATGTCCAAAGCAGGCGCCAGGGGTTCGGGGTTGAAGAAGGCAAACACGCCGCCGCCTATGATAAGCGGATGATAGGAGTTCCTGTCAGTGCAGAGAAAGGGTATCTTCGCCATGTCCAGAATCCGGGCGATGTTCGGGTAATCGTTTTCGAAGGATACGGAGAAAGCTACAATGTCGAAGCGGTGAAGAGGGGTCTTGGATTCGAGGGAAAAAACAGGTGTGGCGGTACGCCGGTATTCGTCCCGGTCATCCTCGTCCGGAAGAAAAGCCCGCTCGCAGACCACATCGTCCCTTTTATTGAGCAAGCCGTAGATCCCCTGGAAACCAAGATTGGACATGCCCACCCTGTAGGTATCGGGGTATACCAGGCAGACGGTAATCCTTCCGCCGTGTTCCTTGTATATTGTGCCCTTTTCCTTCGAGAGGAGGGAGTCAGCTTTAAGGATAAGAGTGCGATTCATGAAACTATTTTAGCCCCCTTTAGTCCGCCGGCTTTGCGCCTAAAGCACCTGCTCCGCAAATCTGTTGCGATGGTATAGACAGCAGGTCTCAACTTTCGGGGAAATATCTGTAAATCTCTTTTCTATTAAGAAAACGCACAAAGATAATCATGTTGCCGGACAATATAGCTCCGATTCTATAATCGTCAATTTTTATCCTGTAATGACCGGGAAAGCCTTCCATCTTTTTAATATTTTTTATTTCCAGAATGCTGTTTGCGGCTTTAATCTCGGATATTACTTCTTTTAATTTTGAGGCTATGGCTTTGTCTTTCAGTTTTTTAATGTCCCTGTGAAAAGACCCCTTGTAGTCGAGAATCATTTCACATCATCTAAGGCTTTAAAAATTTCCGACTCGCTTACAGAGGGACTCTTGATGCCTTCGGCAACTGCATGCGCCAGCCCTATGTCTTCAATCGCCTCGATTACAGCTTGCTCAAGGAGGTCCTTTCTTTCCATTAATACTTCAATAAAAGACTCCTTAATCACCATTTTCAAATCGTCCTGAGAAATGGTTATGCTGCCTGCGCCCATAAGTTAACCTCCATTGTTATTATGGTGATATGTTAACACAAAACAAAAACGCTGGATTCCGTCGGGACCGCACTGCCAGAACGCGTACGCCGTAGTAGCTGTAGGAGTCGTTGCGGACATCACTTTTAATTACACCCATCCTAAGCGCTTACCGGAGAACGTTTTTTCGGTATGAACTTGACCTGTACTTCATAACCCAAAACATGAGCAACTTTCTTTAGCGTTGTTAGCGAAGCCTTACCATAACCGGGCGATTCAAGCCTTGAGATGGCAGGGGTCTTTGTGCCGATTTTACTTGCAAGCTGTGCCTGGGTCATTTTAGCTTTTGTCCTGGCCTTAATTACCTCACCGGCAATCTGAAATTCCTCCTTCTGCACTTCATATTCCTGCCTAACCGCGGAATCTTTAAGCCATTCCGTTTTTATTTTTTTGAAATCTTTCAATTTCGCCATTGTTCTTCTCCTTTTTGATACGCATATATTTTCTTAATCATTTTGAGCTTCCAAAATTTCCTTCATTCTAACAACAGCTGTTTCCAATTCTTTCTTCGGGGTCTTTTGAGTTTTCTTCATAAAACCGTGAAGCAGGACAATCCTCTGACCGGTCATCGTAAAATAGAATACTCTTGCGATACCATCTTTGCCTTTTGCTCTTATCTCGAATAATTTTCCTCTTATATGTTTTACATAAGGCGCTCTAACATTTTGCGGGCCATGTTCAATAAGCAGGTCGACAATATTGATAATTCTGGCCTTGATATCCTTTGGTATATCGTTAAGCCAGTTTTCTAATCTCTCGTCTACAATGACTGTCCGGATCACAATCAATATTAACAATATTGTTAACTATTGTCAAGCAAGATGCTTTTGGTTTTAGGTAATATTTACGAGGGGACGCAGCACAACGCAGCATACGGACTTTTTACCAAAAGTAGGTGCTATAGGCACGAAGCCGTCACAGCTGCTTCCTCAGGAACGTGGGAATATCGTACACATCCTCCGGGGATTCAAAAGCGTTCTTATCGGGGATGCTCTTCGGAAACTCATCGGAGAGCATGCTCTCCTGATACTCTGGCATGCCCTGGAGTGTTTCAGCCGCCTGCCCGTCCTCCTCACTTTCTGCCGGGGCAGCGCCCGGCCCTTCGAGGGGCAGCAGGTCGCCGCTGCTATCATCGTAATGCTTTCCCCTGTGATGCTCCTTGGACAGTCCCATGCTCTTCGACAGGATTCTTTCCGAGCCCTTGAGACTCATGGGTTTCTTTTTCGGGGCCCACTTCTTTATTTGAGGCATCTCGGCTTTTTCGACCCGCTCCTCAAGACCTGTGGCAATCACGGTGACCCGCACCTCGTCCTCCATCTCCGGATCAATGACCGCACCGAGTATAATGTTAGCCTCGTCGTCGGAAGATTCGTGGATCAGCGATGCCGCTTCCTGCACGGCATCCAGGGACATGGAACTTCCCCCGGTTATATTTATGAGAATGCCCTTTGCTCCCTCAATAGACGATTCTTCGAGGAGGGGATTTGATATGGCCCTCTTCGCCGCTTCAAACGCACAGCCTTCGCCGCGACCGGACCCCATGCCTATGACCGACTTGCCGGCATTCTCCATAACGGTCCTGACATCGGCAAAGTCGAGGTTAATGAGACCGGGGATGAGAATGAGGTCTGAGATGCCCTGTATGGCCTGCCTGAGCACATCATTGGCAATGGAGAAAGACTTCAGCAGGGGCGTCCCTTTTTCCACAACAAGATGTATTCTGTCGTTGGGAATCACGATAAGAGTATCGACGTTCTTCTTAAGTTCCCGTATGCCTTCATCCGCATTAAGAGACCTTTTTCTGCCCTCGTAGTAAAAGGGTTTCGTCACCACTCCCACGGTGAGTATCCCCATTTCCCGGGCAAGTCCGGCCACCACCGGGGCCGCTCCGGTCCCTGTCCCGCCGCCCATGCCCGCGGTGATGAACACCATATCGGAGCCTTCGATGCAGCCTGCAAGCGCATTCTTATCTTCGAGGGCCGCCTGCTTTCCAATGCCAGGATTTGAGCCCGCGCCCAGGCCTTTCGTAAGGTCGGACCCTATCTGCACTTTAACCGGCGCCAGGGATGCCTCGAGGTGCTGGTTGTCCGTATTGACCGCAATGAATTCAACACCGAAAATATTGGCGGCAACCATGCAGTTTATAGCGTTGCCTCCACCGCCCCCCACACCCACGACCTTTATTTTGGCAACGAGTCTTCCCGCATCTTCCAGCTGAAACATGGTTTCCTCCTTACTTTGCACTGTGCCCTACTTGCTCCCCACTATTTTTTTGAGCCACCCCGTCATGGCACTCACAACCCTGCCGAACACGCCGGAGGCAAAAAACCCGCCGCCCGAAGGGATGACGGACCCGGCCCCGTACAGGACAAGCCCAACCGCGGTGGCATATACCGGGCTGTTGAATTCTCCCGATAGCCCGCTGATCTGATGCAACGCGTCCTCCTCTTCACGGCCCCCATTGCCCGGCGCCATGCTGCCCTGTCGTCCGGGATATCCGATCCTTACCGGCATGGAAAGGACGGCCTCAGCCATTCTGTCGAAGCCCGCCAGGAGGGACGCCCCGCCGGTAAGTACCACTCCTGAAGCTGCGATGCCGTTGTTTTGCACCACCTGTATCTCCTTGTTCACCAGTTCCAGGAGTTCTTCTCCCCGCGGCTGGAGTATCTCGGCGATGTATTTGCCCGGTATGTTTCTCACCTGCCCGTCAATGGCAACGACATCCACCTCCGCAAAACCACCGGAGCCCGCCACGTTGCCGGCATCGACCACGGAGCCGTATCTTTTCTTCACTCTTTCGGCCTCATGGGCGGGCAGTCTCAGGCCAACGGAAATATCATTGGTAAAATGGTTTCCCCCTATGCCGAGAACAGCCGTGTGGCGCAGCCATTCATCTTTGTAAATAGCGATGTCGGTTGTGCCTCCCCCGATGTCCACGAGAACAATGCCCATCTCGCGCTCGTACGAGGTGAGGGTCGCTTCCGCGGAGGCGAGGGATTGCAGAACAATATCCACCACCTCAAGACCGGCCCTCTCACAACATTTGAGCAGGTTCTGCACCGAGGTCACCGCGCCGGTGACTATATAAACACGCACCTCGAGACGCACGCCCGCCATTCCCACCGGGTCCTTGATACCGTCCTGTCCGTCGAGTATGAATTCCGTTGGGATGACATGCAGAATCTCCCTGTCAAGGGGAATGTACACAGCGCTGGCCGAATCAATGGCCCGGTCGACATCGTCGGAGGTCACTTCCTTCCCCTTTACGCCCACTGCGCCGTGGCTGCTGAAGCTCTTGATATGGCTGCCCGCAATGCCCACATACACTTCCCTGACCGTCAGGCCCGTCTTCTCGTAAAGAGAGGAGACCGCTTTTTTGATGGACGTAGAGGTGGCCTCTATATCGATGACAATGCCTTTCCTCAGGCCCGTGGAGGGGCAAGAGCTCACCGCGAGGATATCGATGCCTTCCTCCGTTACCTCACCCGCAACAGCACAAATTTTCGTTGTGCCCACGTCCAGGCCGACGATTATATTAGTGCTGCTGCTTCTTTTTCTTCTTTCCATGGCCCTGCTCCGGTTTTTCCGGCCCTTCCACCACTGCAGCCGTCTGCTGCTGCACCGCCGGCTTTACCACAATTTTGTTCTCGAACCTGAGGTCGATGTACTCAACGGGCATATTCCTTTTGCGCACTTCATCACGCACGAATTCCAGGCGTTCAAGCTTCTTCTCGAAGTCTCCGGACCCCACCCGTATGGACAATGCATCCACCCGTACGGTAATGTCCTCAGGCCTGAGCCCGCTGATTTCCACATTCCCGTCATAAAGGGGGTTCTTCTTCTCACGAAGAACATTCACCAGTTTTACCGCCTCGTCGAACGCGCCCTTATTGCCGGACGGGTCGATGTCCTTTATAACAGGTAGGAAAAGAGCGGTCCCCTCCCTTAGCTGTTCGAGAAGGACCCCGTCCCTGTCCACCAGAAACTGCCGGCCTCCCTGGCGCAGCACGGCAACGGGTATACCCTCCGTCACTTTTATCTGCACACGGCCCGAGAGTTCCTTCCTGACCACCGCATCCTTTATCCACGGGGACTGCATAAGGTTGCGGCATATCTCCCTGCCGGACACACGGAAGAGCCGGTCGTTGTTCCTGATCCTCACCAGGGCCTTCAGTTCTTCGTTCTTGAGGTGGCTGTTGCCGGCGAATACGATCTCCCTCACCTTCACCAGGTAGGTGAGGGAAAAGAAAATCCCCATACAGACCGTGAGGACAAAAGCAGCGAAAAACAGGGCGTGCCAGTAGCGTTTCCTCTCTTTCTTTCTCTTCAATGTCCTCAGGTTTCTTCTGTTCATGCCCCCACGGTTACGAAAAGCTTACATGCCGGAGCTATGCCGGCGTCAGTCCGAGAATCTCCTCTATCAGGTCCGGGAAGGACATGGCCGAAAGCCCGGCAATCTTGGGCAGCAGGCTCGTTTCCGTCATGCCCGGAATGGTGTTCACCTCAAGGATATAGGGGTTGTCCGACGCATCAAGTATAAAATCGACCCGTGTGGCCCCACTGCATCCGAGGGAATTGTGCGCCTTCAGCGCCAATGTCCTGAGAGCAGCATAAGCCGCTTCGCTTATCTCGGGCGGCAGGATATAGCTGGTAAGACCCGGCGTATATTTAGCTTCGTAACTGTAAAATTCCGTAGAAGGCCTCACTTCCACGCCCCCAAGCACTTTCCGGCCTAAAATACCTATCTGGATTTCCCTGCCCGGTATATATTTCTCGATGATTGCCCTGGGGCCGTACGCGAAAGCAGCCTCCAGCGCGCTCACAAGGTCCTTTTCACTCTTCACGATTGTCACCCCGATGCTCGACCCCTCGGTGCTGGGCTTCACGACCCAGGGCAAAGGGAAGCCCACCGTTGCTGCGATCTGCTGCGTGTTTATCTTTTCTCCCGGTCCGGCTTTACTCCTTGGGACAACCGCAAAAGCGGGAGCGGGAATACCGTCGGACAGGAACATCTTTTTCGACGCCTCCTTGTCCATGGCAAGGGCTGAGGCCAGTATGCCGGACCCTGTATACGGGACACCCATTATTTCGAGCAGCCCCTGGACCGCGCCGTTTTCACCGGTCCCGCCGTGCAGGGCCATAAAAGCCACTTCCACCTTTTCCCTCTTAATATCTTCGCAGAGGGAATCGGAGGCATCGATAAAGACGGTATCATACCCGAGACCCACCAGGGCTTTATAAATGGCGTTTCCGCTTTTGAGCGACACCTCCCGTTCCGCGGACGTGCCCCCGGCTATAACTCCTATGCGTTTTTTCGCAATCATCTCATTTTTCCCCGCTGCTCATTAATTGTACCCCCTATTGTATCAGGGAACCGTGTTCTATCTCCAATATTTTCTCACAAGCTCCTTACTACCTCTTCTCCTATACGGTACACGTCCCCGGCGCCCAAGGTGAGCACCACGTCGCCCTCATGCAACTCTGCCAGCATATCATCCACCAGTTCCTTCCTGTCGGGACAGTAGCGGATATCCTTGTCCCCGGCTTTTTCACGCATGCGCTGAAGGAGCCGCTCCGCGGTAACGCCTTCGATGGGCTTTTCTCCCGCTGCGTATATATCCATCAGGAACAGCCTGTCCACGTCGCCGAAACTGGATGCGAATTCATCCATGAGGTCCGCTGTCCTTGTGTAGCGATGGGGCTGAAAAACCACCATAAGCCTTCCCTGGGGGAAACACTCCCTCGCCGCCTTAAGGGTCGCCTGTATCTCGGAGGGGTGATGGCCGTAATCGTCAAAGACCCTGACGCCCCGCGCTTCGCCCTTGCTCTCGAATCTGCGGTGAATACCGCTGAACCCGCCGAGCGCCCGCCGTATGGTCTCCACCGGTATTTGCAGTTCGAGGGCCACGGCAACGGCGGCAAGGCTGTTGAGCACGTTATGTTTCCCCGGGATGGGCACGGTAAAGGTCCCCAGGGATTTCCCCCTGAAAACCGGTTCAAATATCATCCGCGTGCCGTCATGAGTGATGTCCCTGGCATAGATATCAGCCTGCTCCGACAGCCCGTAGGTTACGACCTTCCGCTCGATGCCGGGGAGCAGTTCCCTGATGTAGGCGTTCTCGATGCAGACCACCGCAATGCCGTAAAAAGGTATTTTATTGATGAAGGAGAGGAACGCTCTTTTCAGTACCTCCATGCTCTGGAAGAACTCCATGTGCTCCCTGTCGATATTCGTGATTACGGCTATGGTGGGATTAAGTTTCAGGAAGGAGCCGTCGCTCTCGTCGGCCTCGGCAACGATATAGTCGCCCTGCCCCAGTTTCGCATTGCTCCCGATGGCGTTGAGTTTACCGCCGATGACAACGGTGGGGTCCAGTTCCCCTTCCCCGAGTATGGTGGCCACAAGGGATGTGGTGGTCGTCTTCCCATGCGCTCCGGCCACCAGGATGCCATACTTGAGCCGACCCAGTTCCGCAAGCATTTCAGCGCGCCGGATGACCGGTATACAGAGGCGTTTGGCCTCGGCCGTCTCGGGATTTTCGGAAGGCACTGCTGAAGAAATAACCACTACATGGGCGCTGTCGATATTCCCCGCATGATGGCCGATAAACACCCGTATGCCGAGCTTTCGCAGCCGCGCGGTGGTTTCCGATTCCTTGGCGTCGGAGCCGGTGACCTCATACCCCAGATTGTGCAGCACTTCGGCAATGCCGCTCATGCCGACCCCGCCGATGCCGACAAAATGCAGGACCCTGTATTTATTGAACACGCTACCCCTCCCTCTGTGCGCCGGGTCCCGTGGCCGGGCCGACGCTCGTCTAAGCCTTTTATTTTTTTGCCAGGCTCACCGCAATGTCCACCACCCTGTCGGCGGCATCTACTTTTCCGAAAACAGCGGCGGCCTTCTGCATTTCCTTTCTCAACGCCCCATCGCTGTAGAGTTGCCTGATGGCCCCGGCCAGGACCTCGCCGTTCATGTCCTTGTCCAGCAGCACCTTAGCGGCGCCCATGTCTTCCAGCTTACGCGCGTTGTACTCCTGGTGGTTCGAGGCGGCATGGGGATACGGGACCAGGATCGCCGGTTTCCCCACAGCCGTCAGTTCCGCCAGTGTTGTTGCTCCCGCCCGGCAGACCACAATATCAGCCAGTGCATAGGCTTCCGCCATCTGATAGATGAAAGGGACCACGATGCCGTTGAACCCGAGTCTCCGGTACAGCTCAGTTGCCTTGTCATGGTCCTTTTCCCCTGTCTGGTGGAGGAACTGAATATTTTGCCTCAAATCAAGGAGGTAATTCAATGCCTCCATGATGGAGTGATTGATACTCCGCGCACCGAGGCTGCCGCCCGAGATAAAGACAGTGAAAAGGCCCCTCCTGAGGGGGAAAAGCGCGTAGGCCTCCTCTTCGTCCCTGTTGAGAATGTATTTGCGGATAGGATTGCCCGTAAGATACGTTTTTTCCTGCGGGAAATAATTCATGCTTTCCTGGTAGGTGACGGCAACGGCGTCCACAAATTTGCCTAAGAAACGGTTCGCAAAGCCGGGCACCGAATTCTGCTCAAGCACCATAGTGGGTATGCCTTTAAGGCGGGCGGCCAGCAGCATGCCCACGGAGGCATAACCGCCCACGCCGATAACAATACCGGGCCTGACTGAGCGCAGAATACGCAAAGAATCATACACCGAGAGGAGAAAATAGACGAGAGCGCGCAGCTTCCTGAAAAATGACTTGCCCACCAGGCCCTCGGCACGCACAAGCCGCAGGGGGAAACCCTCTTTAGGTATGACCCTTGCCTCTATGCCGTGGCCGGTGCCCACGAAGACAATGTCCTTCGTGATGCCGCGTCCCCTGAACTCCTCAGCAACGGCAATCCCCGGAAAGAGGTGTCCGCCTGTTCCGCCGCCTGCTATGATTACCTTCATTACAGCCGCCCGCGGTAGGTTTGCCTGCCCCTGCCGTACCGGCTGTAACCGTAGGCCTTCTGCCGGCGCGTGGAGGAGGCCACGGTCATCGCCGGCCGTGGCGGGGCCGCCTGTTTTTTTACGGGGTCCCGCATCATCTCCTGCTCGCAGCCTGCGGAAGATTGCGAGATGTTCAGCAATAATCCGACAGCCATCATATTGATGATCATGGAAGAGCCGCCGTAGCTGATAAAGGGCAGGGGAAGGCCCTTTGTGGGGACCATGCCCGTGACCACTGCGAAATTCATAATGGCCTGTATGGCCACCATCATGGATACTCCTGAAGCCAGGTAAAAAGAAAAAGGATCGTCCACCTTCCGGCGTGCGATGAGGACCCCCTTAATAAAAAGCAGGAAGAAAAGGAAAGCCACACAAACGGCGCCGATAAACCCGAGTTCCTCGCCGATCATGGAGAAAATAAAATCGGTATGCACCTCCGGCAGAAAAGAGAGTTTCTGTTTTCCCTCTCCCAAGCCCACCCCGGAGAGTCCCCCGCTCCCCAGTGCGATGAAGGACTGGACAAGCTGAAAACCGCTGCCCTGAGCGTCCTTCCAGGGGTCCAAAAAAGCCACAACCCGTTTCCACCGGTACGGCTCGGATATCAGTTTAATGATTACCGGAATGCCCAGAACGCCCAAAGACAGCAGGTAGCGGACCCTTATCCCTGATAGAAAGAGCATGGCCATGGTAAGGAGCGCAAGGCTCATGGCCGCGCCGAAATCTGGTTGTTTCAGGAAGACCACCTGAAAAAGGCCCATAATACCGATGGGGATGGCAAAGGACTTGAAGCTGTCTTTCCGGAAATACGACATGCTCATGTAGCTGGAGAGGAAAACTACCATGGCAAGCTTCGCCAGTTCGGAAGGCTGGAACGTGGACGGCCACACCCTGAGCCACCGCCGCGCGCCTCCCGCTGAAATCCCCATTTTCGTAAAGACCAGCAGCAGGCAGACCAGCGAGAATGCAAGGAGCGGGATGGACATCTTTTTCAGCGTCTCCCTCGGGACCTTATAGGCCGCGAACATGGCCATGATGCCGAGCGCCACAGTGAAGACCTGCTTCTTTATGAACAAGAACTGACTCAGTACGACCCCCCTCCTCCGGTATTTCTCTATGAGGTCGGGAGAGATGATGGACGTGGAACTGTAGACGGCGGTAAGCCCAAGAAGAATAAGCAGGACCACGATAAGCAGCACCCATTTGTCGTAAGACTTCTTCACAGGGCCCTTACCTCCTCCTTGAACCGCCTGCCCCTCTCCTCAAAATCCCTGAACATGTCAAAACTGGCGCAGGCAGGCGAGAGCAGCACCACATCGCCGGGGGAGGCCATCTCCTTTGCCTTAAGTACCGCGGCCCTGAAATCGTCGGTCATGGCGATCTCATGAGCGTCTCCCACCGCTTTGCAGATTTTGTCCTTTGCCTCGCCGATGAGCACGAGGGCTTTCACCCTCTCGCGTACCAGAGGACGGAGAGAGCTGAAATCACTGTCCTTGTCCCTGCCGCCCGCGATAAGGACTACAGGCCCGCGGAAACTTTCCAGGGACTTAATAACAGCGCCCACGTTGGTGCCCTTTGAATCGTTGATGTACCGCACACCGTCCAGCTCGCGCACGAATTCAAGCCGGTGCTCGAGGCCGGGAAAGCTCCGGAGCGTTTCCGCCACGGCATCAGCCGGGCCTCCGGACAGTAACGCCATCAAAGCAGCGGCCATTGCATTTTCGATATTATGCACTCCCTGTATCGCAAAGGTGTCCGTCTTAAGCACAAAATCACCGGACAGGTCGGGAAGCAGCCCATAGGGCAATGCAAAATGAATTGCGCCGTCCTTAAGATAAGCGCCCTGCACCTCCCTCACCCTGCTGAAGTAGAAAACTTCCGGCCGCTCCCTCTTCCTCTTTACCCTTTCATTGCCGATGGCAGCGGTAACGGGATCGTCGGCATTCAACACAAGAAAGTCCCCTGCGCCCTGGTTCTCGAATATTCTGCATTTCGCGTCGATATAGGCATTCAGGGAAGGATACCTGTCGAGATGGTCCGGGGTGACATTAAGGACCGCCGCGCCTGTGGGCCTGAAGTCGCGTATGGTCTCCAGTTGAAAACTCGAAACTTCCGCTACGATATTATCCGGTAAGGGGGCGCCCTCTTCCAGGAGCCGGTGGATCTCTTCCGTAAGCGCATTACCTATGTTGCCGCCCACCATGACCGGCAGGCCGCCCTTCTTCAGCATCTCATACAGGAGAGTAGTGGTTGTAGACTTTCCGTTCGCTCCGGTTATGGCAAGGAAACGCGTAACGCGCCCGGCCTGCTGCCGTCCTGCGCGGTATGCCAGCTCCAGTTCGCCGATTATCTCGATCCCCTTTTCCGCCGCCCATTTCAGCGGCCCGGCGGTCAGGGGAATGCCGGGACTTATCACCACGAGGGAGCTGTTTTCGAAGAGTTCACGCGGATGACTTCCCAGTAAGCACTGCACACCGGGAGTCAATTTCGATATAAAGGGTGCGAGTTCATCCCGCCCCTTTATATCAGTGACCGTAACGGATGCGCCGCAATGCTCAAGCAGGTTGGCGGCCCCGACCCCGCTCCTTGCAAGACCCATGACCGTCACTCTCTTTCCCTGCAGTTCCCTCAGCATGCGGCTCCGGGAGGCTCAGATATACGGATATAGGCTTTCACGGCGGCACGGTCAGGAGTGCATATCACGATCATGAAAGGGTTTTGATGGGAAGTTTTTTCCCCTTACCGGCAATTTTTACCTGCCCGCCTCTCTTCTTTTTACCCTGTGCCCTGCGCACCCTGCCCTTGCTCTTCTTCACGTTCCTGGCCTTTGCAAGCTTATGCTTATTGCCCGCATCGTACGATGCAAGGACAACAGGGCTTTCATCGGAACTGCTGAAATAGATCAGGGGCTCCGTCTTCTGGGCGATAACATCATATCCTTTTGCCAGGAGCACCTTTGAATCTCCCCAGAGGTCGTCACGCACCGAATCTCCTAAAACAGCCGTTATAATGGTGCTCTGGCCCTTCCTGGCCGCTGAAACAAAGCAATGGCGCGCCGCCCGTGTATAGCCTGTTTTGCCCCCGATGCAGTCGTCGTCCGACCACAGGAGCTGATTGGTGTTCTTGAGGAAAAGGCGTCTCCCGTCCGCCGAGTATATCTCCTTTGTCCTCGTCCCGAGGGCATCCTGGACAAGAGGATACTTCAGCGACTCCCTCATGACCTTCGCAAGGTCAAAAGCTGTTATATACTGGTTGGGTCCCGGCAGGCCCGAGGCATTGATAAAATGAGTGCTATCGGCCCCCAGCCGGGCCGCCTTTTCGTTCATCATGACCGCAAAGGCATCCTCGGAACCTGCTGCCGCTTCGGCCAGCGCCACGGCTGCGCCGTTCACCGACCGCATGAGGGCCAGATACAGGATGTCCCTTACCGTAAACCTCTCGCCCGGCCTCAGGCGTGGAGAAACCGAGGGGGTATATGCCGCCGTGCTGCTGATGGTTATAATGGAGTCGGGGTTGAGCCGGTCCATGGCCACCATGGCGGTGACAAGCTTTGTAGTGCTTGCGGGAGGCTGTTTCCAATTAGGGTTCTTAGCGTACAGGATCTTTTCATTGGACCCGTCGATGACCACAGCCGAACGGGCGGCTATCTCGCCGGCAAAGACGCCTGGCACGGCATAACTGACAGCAGGAAGAATCATTAGCGCTAAAGAAAGTACCCGCACCGCTGGTCGCTGACTGACGATAACTGATATTTTTTTCATAAACATGTCACCTCAATTTTAATGTTGCCAGACTAAACAAAGCAAGTACTATGCCAGCGATCCAGAAACGTACAATAACTTTCGGCTCCTGCCATCCCTTCAACTCGAAATGATGATGCAGGGGGGCCATTCTGAATATCCTCTTCCCGGTGAGTTTAAAAGACGCCACCTGTAGGACCACTGAAATGGTCTCAATGACGAAAATACCTCCCACAACGGCAAGCACGATCTCGTGTTTCGTTACAACAGCGAGGGTCCCCAGCGCCCCCCCAAGCCCCAGTGAACCCACATCCCCCATGAACACTTCCGCGGGATAGGCGTTATACCACAGAAAACCGATGGAGGCCCCGAGCATGGCGCCGCAGAATACCGTCAGTTCCCCGATACCCGGCAGGTAAAGCACCTGGAGATACCGCGCGAACTGCGCATGCCCCGATATATAAACAAGGGCCACGTTGGCGATGGTGGCCACTGCCACAAGGCCGATGGCGAGACCGTCGATGCCGTCGGTGAGGTTGACCGCATTGGAAGCTCCCACCATCACGAATACCGCGAAGGGAATATAAAAACATCCTATGTCGAAAAGCCATTTTTTGAAGAAGGGAACGCTGAGGACCGTGTTGTAAGGGTCATGCGGATTTGCGTAAAGGAAGATGCCGATGGAAAAGGAGAGGAGCACCTGCGCGCCGAATTTGTACCAGGCCCTCAGCCCCTTGGGGTTCTTCTTCACCGCCTTCAGGTAATCATCGACAAAGCCGATGGCGCCGAACCCCAGGAGAGAAACCATCATCACCCATATATAAACATTGCCGAAGTTCCCCCACATAAGCATGGAAACCGTAATGGAGGCAAGGATAATAATACCGCCCATGGTGGGGGTGCCCGACTTGGAGAGATGTGTTTTCGGCCCATCGTCGCGGATCTGCTGCGTCATGCTGATTTTCCTGAGCCAGGCTATGGTGGGCGGCGCAATAATCATCGAAACCACCAGGGCGGTAAGCGCTGCCAGGGAGGTCCTGAAGGTAATATACCTGAATACGTTAAGAGGCGAAAAATAGTTATGCAGGCTGTAAAAAAGTTCGTACATCATGCTGTTTCACCAGGTCCGTCTCCAGCGAAGAAAGCCAGCACCTTCTCCATCCTCATGCCCCTTGAGCCCTTTATCAACACATTGTCTCCTTCTCTCATTATGCTTTGCAGTTGCGCGGCTGCAGCCGCGGGACTGTCCGCGTGTGTCCCCTTGGCCCCTGCCGCCGCCGCTGTTAATTCCATAAGCGGCCCTACACATATGGCCCTCTCCACCGGCAGCCCTGCTATTCTGAGGCCCAGGTTAGTATGAGCGTCAGCCGCGAAAGCTCCCAGTTCCAGCATATCACCCAGCACGACGATGGCCCTCCCTCCTCCAGCCTGCACGCGGCGGACCAGTTCTTTCACCGACTCCTCCATGGAGGAAGGGTTGGCATTGTATGAATCGTTCAGGAAGGTCACCCCCTTATGCCGTTCAATCTCGAACCTCATGTGCACGCCTTCGAAGGAGCCAAGCCCGGCACTGATGTCCTGCAGGCTTGATCCCATAGCGTGCGCCGCCGCTGCCGCGGCCAGTGAATTGTAAATATTAAAGCGGCCCGGCAGGCGCGAGCGCACTGTGACCCTGCGGCCTTCCGCCTGGAGGACAAAAGACGCGCCCTCATCCGAAAGGGTTATCTCGTGCGCCGTAATGTCCGCATCTCCCCTCTCAATTGCAAAGGTTATCAATTCTCCCGTAAATGCCTTGCTGATGCCTCCCATGAGAAAGAGGTCGTCCGCGTTCACCACAAGCTTTTTCACGTAGGGCAGCAGTTCCAGTTCGGAATCCCTCACCTTCTCCAGGGACCCGAAACCTTCAAGGTGCTCATAGCCTATATTGGTTATAACAGCGATGTCCGGAGGGGCGATGCGGCAGAGTTCGTCCACGTCTCCCGGCCTGTTCGTCCCCATCTCGAGGACCATGGCGACAGTCCCTTCCTCGATGCGGGCAATGGTAAGAGGCATGCCGATGTGGTTATTGAGGTTGCCCGTGGTCTTCAGTATTTTCATCCTGGCGGACAGGATGCAAGAGAGCAGTTCCTTTGTGGTTGTCTTGCCGTTACTGCCGGCCACGACTATGACGGGTCCGGCAAAGTTCCTTCGTATAAAACCGGCCAGGGCCTGGAGGGCCTGGAGCGTATCGTGTACCAGGATGATGCTCTTGTCCCCTGCGTAATCCGCACTGCGCAATCCGTGGTTACAGTCGCCGCCACCTGCTGCGCACAACGTATTACTGCTTACCAGGGCGCCTCCCGCTGTTTTCAGCGCGTCCGCCACAAAATCGTGGCCGTCAAAGCGTTCCCCTTTTAATGCGACAAACAGTTCCCCATTTTTAATATGCCGTGAATCTATGGACAGACCGGAAAAGTCCCTCTCACGCCCACAAAGGAGTGTGCCCCCTGTTGCTTCCCTTATATCTTCAAAGCGAATCATCTACAGAACCGCTTTCTCCTTTCAGCGCTTACCCCTGTATAACGCGACCGCTCCCTGCGGAGTGCGAACCACGGTAGGTTGTGTCCCCCCCGAAAGCGGGCCTGCTGGTGGTCTTTTTAATGGCGCATTCCAGCGCCGCCCTGTCACTGAAGGAATGGCGTATGCCCTGTATCTCCTGGTAATCCTCGTGCCCCTTCCCCGCAACCAGCACGATATCTCCGGAGGAAGCGAGTTCCACCGCCATACCTATAGCCACATTCCTGTCGGAAATTACGATGTAGTTGTCCCCCTTGATGCCCTTCTCCATATCACGGATAATGGTCCTGGGGTCTTCGTTCCGCGGGTTGTCCGATGTTATAATTACGAAATCGCTGAGCTTGGAGGCGATCTCTCCCATCTTTGAGCGCTTCCCCTTGTCCCTGTTGCCTCCGCAGCCGATGACCGTGATGATCTTGCCGGACTCGGCTTCCGCGCCGGGCAGCGAGAAATGCCGCCTCTTGGCCTTCATCATCTTTTCGGTTTTGACCGCAAAACGGTAGGCTTCCAGGAGCTGCCGCGCCGTAAGCAACAGCCTCTCAAGAGCGTCCTCGGTATGCGCATAATCCACCACGGCGAGAAAGTCCTGGCCGAGGTCCACCTTTTCAAATCTCCCCTTTACCAATCCTGTCATGGAAACACCCTCCTTTATTATCGTTATAGGTATATGTAGTGATAGCGCCGCGCAGACGGCGGACAGCACGTTATAGACATTGGTCTTTCCCACAAGGGGAGTGGAAAATTCTTCCGTGACGGTTTCCCCTTCACGCCGCATCTCAACCGTAAACCGCGTGCCGCTGAATGATGTTTTCATATTACGGACCACCAGGTCCGCCTCGCCGCCCTCAACTGAACAGGTCATTATTATTGGTCCGTTCTTTTGTCTCAGGGTATCCGCCAGACGCCTGCCGTACGGGTCGTCCACATTGATCACCGCTACACCGTCTCGGGCAAGAAGTCCGGCAAACAGCGTTTCCTTGACCTTGTAGTACTCCTCCATGGTCCGGTGAAAATCCAGATGGTCCCTTGTAAGGTTGGTAAAAACAGCCACTCTGAAATTCGTATATGCGACCCTCTTCTGCGCAAGGGCATGTGAGGAGACCTCGGCCACCACATGACTGCAGCCGCTGTCGTCCATCTCTTTAAGCAGCGACTGGAAATCCGGGGCCTCGGGCGTGGTATGCGGCGCGTCAAAGGCCTTGTCCCCTATCAGATAGCCTATGGTCCCGACCAGTCCCACCTTCTTCCCCCATTTTTCTAAAACGGCCTTGAGCAGGTATGACGTCGTCGTTTTACCGTTTGTGCCGGTGATGCCGATCACGGCCATTTTGTGCGAGGGGTTTCCGCATACCGCACCGGACAAATACGCCAGCGCATCCCGCGCATCCTCCACACCAATCCAGATTGTGCCGGGATAGGCCGTCGCGAATGCGGCGCGCTGTTCCGTGGAAAGGCGCCCCTTTTCGTACACGATGCCGGCAGCCCCGTTTTGCAGCGCCGGGCCGATAAAAGAGCTGCCGTCGGCGTTGCCGCCCCTGACCGCTACAAACAGGTCGCCGCTTTTGACTTTCCTCGAATCGTATGCCACCCCGGTCACGTCCCTTTCGACGTTCCCGCTTAGCGTATAATCACTCCGCAGCATCTCTTTAATCTTCATCATTTGTACGAAACCAGCTGCAATCTCTTTTCCACCTCGTCGTCCCTCGGCACGCTCATGAACGAGAGCGCCTCACTGGCGATCCGCCTGAAAACAGGACCTGCCACAACCCCGCCGTAAATGGCGCCTTTGGGCTCGTAGACAACCACGATCATCGCGATTTTCGGATCGTCCGCAGGCACAAAACCCACAAAAGAACTCACGAATTTGTCCTTTGAATATTTCTTCGTCCTCGGGTCTATCAACTGCGCGGTCCCGGTCTTGCCGGCCACCTGGTTGCCGTCCACCGCCGCCCCTGTGGCCGTGCCTCCTTCTTCGGTAACCGTCTTTAAGATCTGCCTGAACGCGCCGACCGTCTTCTCCGATAATATCCTTTTCGTCTGTGCAACGGTCCGGTGTACCAGGGCGCCGGACGGAGAACGGATCTCCGCCACCACATGAGGCGTCACCAGGCTGCCGCCGTTGGCCACCGCAGCATAGGCCCTCAGGACCTGCAGGGGAGTAACGGCAACCTCCTGTCCTATGGAGATGGACCCGATAGACATGCCGGACCACCGTTCCGGGGGCCGTATCCATCCCGAAACCTCGCCGACAAGGTCAATACCGGTCTTTTCACCGAAACCATATTTTTTGATGTAGTTATAGACCTTTTCCCTGCCTAAACCAAGCCCTATCTTGATGGAGCCGACATTGGAGGATTTCTGGATGACCTCTTTGAAGGTGAGGACGCCGTGCCTGTGGGCGTCCTTGATTTTCCTGCCGCCGACCTCGATTGATCCGGCGCTGCAGTCGAATTTCGTTTCCGGGCCCGCCGTGCCCTCTTCGAGCGCGGCGGTGCCGACAACTATTTTAAAGGTTGAGCCCGGCTCGTAGCAATCCGTAATGGCCCTGTTCCTTATCTGGGACTGTTTCACGTTTGAAGAGTTATTAAGATCATAGCTGGGCCTGCTCGCCATCGCAAGGAGTTCTCCGGTATAGGGGTTCATCATAATGGCAAGCGCTGAGGCGGCCTTCCAGTGTTCCATGGCGGCATCGAGGTTTTTCTCCATTATGTACTGAAGACCTTCATCGATAGTCAGCACTATGTTGTTGCCTTTTATTTCCCTGGTGGCGCCGTCCGACAGGACATTCCCGCGGGCATCCCTGCGCACCGAGATTTTCTCGCCCATGGCAGTGAGATATTTTTCGTATTTCTTTTCTATTCCCTCAAGCCCGTTATTGTCCATGCCCACAAAGCCGACGATATGCGCCGCGAGAACGCCCTTCGGGTAGAACCTTTTTATGTCCGGCGATAAGCCGACGCCTTTGAGTTTCAGGTCCTTTATGCGGCGGGCCTGATCGCTGCCGATCTTTCTTTCGACCCAGGTAAACCTTTGCTCCGCCGTGAGTTTCGCAAGGATAACTTCCGGCTTGCTGCTCATCTCCCTTGACAGCGCCGCTGCCACGGCGTCCGGAGATTTGATTTCGGAGGGATCGCAGTAAACGGATTCAGTGTCCAGATTAATGGCAAGTTCCCGCCCTTTTCTGTCCATGATAAGTCCGCGCTTGACGGGGACGGTCTCATTTCTGCTCTGCTGTCCCTTCGCCTTTGCCAGGAACCACTGGTGGTTAACCAGCATTATGTCCGCAAGCCTGAAGATAACGGCGCCAAACCCCAGCGCAATAACAAGCGCAAGTATGGTGGACCGTCTCTTCATGCCTTACCGCGCTTCCTGCTTGTCATTCGCGCCGGCCGTCAGGGCCACCTTGCGGGCTTCCCTGTCCTTCGCCTTTTTCACGTATACCACCTTCACCCTGTCGGGGAATGAGAACCCTCCCCCGTCCGCAGAACTGTTTTCAAGCCTTCCCACATAGAGCAGGTTTGACCTCTCGGCAAGGAGGGTCTTCCTGTCCCCGGCTAGTTCCGCGCCTTTCTTCTCAAGCCGGCTCAGGGTATATTCGAGGGAAACAACGCTTGAGCGCAGCCATACGATAGTGAAGATCATAAAAAGCAACAGCGCTATAGACAGCGGTTTCAGCCAGCCTACCAGCCTGCTCTCCTTTCTCCTCATCATATTTTTTCCGCTCCCCTGAGTTTTGCGCTCCTCGAGGAGGGGTTCTTCCGTATCTCGTCGCGTTCCGGCGTCACCGGCTTTTTCGTCAGCGCTTTCAGGAGGCCCTGCCTGGCGCTGTCGCGGATGAAGTTTTTCACGATCCTGTCCTCAAGGGAATGGTAGGAAATAACGCAAAACCTGCCGGCCGGCATCAGCATGCCCAGCGCCGAGCAAAGGCCCTTGCGCAATTCGTCCAACTCACGGTTGACCTCTATCCTGACAGCCTGAAAAGTACGTGTTGCCGGGTGCGCCTTTCCCCTGCCCCCGTAAACTTCCAGCACAAGGTCCGCCAGTTCCGCACAAGTTGTGATGGCCGCTCTCTTCCTTTGGCCCACCACAGCCTTTGCAATCTTGCGCGCATGGGGTTCTTCGCCGTATTCCCAAAGTATGCGCTCAAGTTCCTTCTCGCGATACCTGTTGACCACCTCCCAGGCGCTCAGGCTCTGCTCAGTGTCCATCCTCATATCCAGTCTCTCGGTGGAGAGGAAACTGAACCCTTTACCCATGTCCCTGAGCTGGAGCATGGAGACCCCGAGATCAAAGAGAAAGCCGTCGGCTTTGGTGATGCCCACGGAAGAAAGCATCTCTTGCATACCGGAAAAACTTCCCTGCATAAGATGGACCCTGCCGTTGCCGAGCCGTGCGCGTGCAGCGGCAAGGGCGACCTCATCCCTGTCCATGCCCGCAAACCTGCCTGAGGGGCCGAGCCGCGACACAATTTCCGCCGCATGGCCTCCAAGGCCTACCGTGGCATCCACATACGTCCCGCTTTCCTTCACGCCCAGCATGTCCACCACCTCGTTCAGCAAGACCGGGACATGGTCCATGTCCGCCTCAGATCCCGTATCCTGAAAGCACCGATTCATAGGCTTTGGCGTCCACCCTCTTGGGATCGGTCACCGCATCCCATTCGGACTTGTCCCATATCTGTATCCTGTCCAGGAGCCCCACTATTACCACTTCAGAGGTTATGCCCGCATCCTGCCGGTGTTCGTAAGGGACCAGTATCCTGCCCTGCTTGTCCATTTCGCAATCCATTGCCGGGGCAATGACCCTGCGCAGGAAATATTTCATGGCCTCTTCACTCTTGGGCAGGGACTTCAATTTGTCCTCCAGTTTGTTCCACTCTTCAAGGGGGAACATGTCCAGGCACTTGTCAAATGGGGCATTAGTGATATATAGTTTTGAATTGTTGTAGGTTTTAGAAATAATATCGCGTAGAGGAGCAGGGATGATGAGTCTACCCTTCGGGTCCAGGTTGTAATAATATTTTCCATGAAAAGAAGCCATTTTCTGGAAATCTCCTCCACCTTCTACCACTTTTTTCCACACACATAATATGTAGAAAGGGGATACGTTGTCAAGAAAAAAATGAACAAAATTGAATTTTTCTCATACAGTTCAATATGATGTGCCGGATTGGGCAACCCACCACTATATATAGTGGTATCAAGTGGGGCACTAGAAATGTTTCGGGATAGGCTCAAAAGGCTCAGTCGGGCATCTCTCCTAAGGGGAATAAGGGACCGCCACCTTTCGCCGCATCCCCCGCTACCTCCTTGCTCACGGATATTTATTGATGGTCGGGAGTACCTGAATTTCGCCTCCAATGATTATCTCGGTCTTGCCGCGCATCCCCGGGTCATGGAAGCGGCGGCAAAAGCCATAGCCTTATACGGGTTCGGGACAGGCGCTTCGCGCCTCCTCTCAGGCGGGACCGCTCTGCATGCGGAGTTGGAGAAAGCCATTGCCTCGTACAAGGGGACGGAAGCTGCGCTGCTCTTCAATTCCGGGTATGCGGCCAATGTCAGCGCCATTCCCTCTGTAGCCGTTGAGAACGATATTATTTTCAGCGACGAGTTAAACCATGCGAGCATAATCGACGGATGCAGGCTAAGCAGAGCACGGACGGTTATATACCGCCACGGGGACACGGAGCACCTTGCAAAACTTCTGGAGGCAGAGCAGGGGAACAGGAAAATAATAGTCACCGACACCGTGTTCAGCATGGACGGCGATATAGCGCCGCTCAACAGGATTTATGAATTATGCAGGCAGCACAACGCGGCAGGTCCGGATGATGCGGGAAATTTTCGCATGTTGCTCTACATAGACGATGCACACGGCACAGGAGTCCTGGGAGGCGGCAAGGGATGTCTGGCGCATTTCGATCTTCAGCCTGAACCATGGCTGATTCAGATGGGCACCTTTTCAAAGGCACTTGGTTCCATGGGCGCTTTCATCGCTTCGGACAAAGACACCATCGACTGGCTCATCAACACCGGCAGGGGCTTCATGTACTCAACAGCGCTGCCGGCCTGCGCCGTTGCGGCATCCTTGCGGGCTCTGCAGCTGGTGCAGGAGGAGCCGTCACTTCTGGCGCGGCTGTGGCACAACAGGGAAAGACTCTTCACGGGGCTCCAGGCGCTGGGGCTCGATACCCTGCAGAGCCGGACACCCATCCTGCCTGTTGCAGTTTCCTCTTCGGAAGAGGCGCTACGAGTAGCTGAACAGCTTGCAGAGCGCGGCATATACGCGCCAGCCATACGGCCGCCCACCGTGGAGATACCGCGGCTACGGCTGACCGTCACCGCAGGGCATAGTGATGAGGATATAGATACGCTGCTGGAAGCATTAAGGGAAATTATAAAGGGCTGAGACCGGCTATTTAACTTCAAAAAAAACAACCGCAAGCTATTTGCAAACATCCCCTCTGGGCGCAATATTAACGACGGCTATAGTTTGAACTTCGTGCAAGAGTGCAAATACAATGCGGTAGTCCCCAACTCTGAGCCTGTAGAATCCTTTTAGTTCGCCTGTTAAAGGTTTCACCTGCGGGCTATCCAAAGGGCTGTTACATTCCGAGAGGTTTACAAGTTCCTTATTTATGCGCCCCCTCAGGTCCTTGTCAAGACGTTTGTAGTAGCTCTCTGCTTTCGAAGAAACCTTAATTGTCCAGATCACCGAGAGTCGTCCCCTGCCCTGATTTTATTTCATCGAGCCCCTGTCTGCACTCTTCCAGGAAATTGGGGATGTTAAGCAGTTCCAGGGTTTCTCTGTGCCTTGAAATATACTCGTCTGTAAGTTCAGTGTAGATATCTGTAAGAGACCTGTTTTCATACCCGGCTATAGCCCGGATAACTTTAAGTCTCTCCTCGGGTAATCTTAGAGTTGTCGCTCCTTTGCTCATAATGCCTCCTAATCCTGAATGTCATTAATATTATAATATTATAATACCAATGAATCAAGCGTCTTGTTGAAAGCGACCGACAACCTAACGCTCGCGAGTAGCGTGACTGACAGCGGGAAGAGGATTGAAAAAGGGGGGGGCTGGACCATTAATATCAATAAGATATTCCCTGTCACGCTGCATAAACAGTCTCGGCAGAAGTCAAAATGGCTTTCTTGCGAATAGGGTTCCTGCTCATCTCAATGCCCCTGCGGCTCACCAGATCAACATTGCGGCCAAACATATCTTCCAGTTCCCTCTCCATGCGGACAAGATCAAAAAGAGTGCGTGCGGCATCCTCTGAGAAGGATACCAGCACATCTATATCGCTATCCGCCCTGAAATCATCACAAAGAACCGAACCGAACAAGGAGAATTCCTTTATGTCCCATCTTTGGCAGAATTCAACCAGTTTGTCCTTCGGCAATTCGATGTGTGCTCTACCCATCAGCTAGGAACTCCTCAATCTTTTGTTAGATTATAACATGACAAGCTTATAACTGAGTGGACACATGTAGGGAGGGCATAAGAGCTGTTGCTTTGGGGTGGAATAAAGGGGCACTGGCCCTCCCCGCTCGCAGGCAAGTTCTGCAGTCGGGCCATAGTGGTTTAAAGCATATAATGCTCTTTGTGGCACTGCAAGACCTGATCCCAATGGCACGAGATTAAAGCAGGGCGGGGGAAATCCCCGCCCTGTTATTGTAGTTATTATCTGGAAAATACGACGGTTATAGAACCGCTGTTGTCTACCGCAGTCCCCTGGTCTGCAAGGAAAGCATATAGAGTGGATTTATAATCTATAGTGATGAGGACATAGATACGCTGCTGGGGGCGTTGGGGGAGATAAGGGGCTTCTAAAAACATTTACTTCCACTGACGGGTACGAAGAACATTCATACTCCCCGTTGCCGCTCACCCTGTAATAACATCGTCGATTTCAGGAATACTCCGCCAGGAAATAATATCTGTATCCGATCGTTTCTGGTTGCTGCCGCCCCCGTAGAT
>Ga0315281_10000534_pt1 | contig 52846 bp, 46 predicted proteins | sample YL17G07_0_MG_FD_204540 | JGI IMG/M metagenome (GOLD analysis project Ga0315281, IMG submission 204540) | Sediment microbial communities from Yellowstone Lake, YNP, Wyoming, USA - YL17G07_0 | ecosystem: Environmental > Aquatic > Freshwater > Lake > Sediment | place: USA: Wyoming | collected...
AACGCTACCTCGGCATTAAAGGCATATGGCGGCGAGAATCTCTTTTCCGTCTTCCTGCGCCATTACTGGAGCTCGCGATACTCTGTCATCAGAGAGAAAGCACTGTATCGCGACATCAAGTCACGTATTGGCAGCCGCGCCAACGCCGTCGAGCTCGCCGACGAACTGGACCGGCACAGCTCTCTCTACGCGGCAATCATATCGCCCGAACACGAGTACTGGGCCACGGCTACTCCCGCTGCAAGGAGTACAATCCGAACCCTGCGTCTGTTGGGACTAGAGCAGTACCGACCCCTCCTCCTAGCCGCCATGGCGCATTTCAACGCCCGCAACATCGAATCTCTGCTGTCAATACTCGTCAGCTGGAACGTTCGGCTGCTCATCGTCGGCGGCCTTGGTGGCGGCGTGCTCGAAAAACAATACTCGGAACTAGCTCAAGGCATAAGAAGTGGAGCCTACAAGTCCTCAAAGGACATCGCTAAGCAATCCAAAACGTTTATCCCGAATGACACCCTCTTTCAGACAATCTTCGCCGATGCCCGCGTCTCAAATGTAACCCTAGCCCGTTACTACCTGCGCGAACTCGAGCTCTACATGCGGGCCAAGGCAGGAGTATCTCAGGAACTGCAACCAGCTGAGGATCTGACGCTCGAACATATCTACCCGGAGAAGCCTGGCTCCGACTGGAATACCTTCTCAGACGACGACAGCAAGGCCTACCGGCCACGAATCGGTAACCTGACGCTCCTGACAAGGCGGTTAAACAGCAGCCTGCGGAACGGCCCGTTCAGCGGAAAGCGCAAAGCATACGCCGATTCTGCGCTTCTCATTACCCAGGATGTATCCGGGTACGCCGATTGGTCACCTTCATCCGTCGATGCCCGACAAAAGAAGCTTGCAGCAATTGTCCCCCTCGTTTGGCCGCTATCCGGCGTGAACCCGTAGCAAATATGGGGTCGTCGCGAGCAATCGCTCCGACCCGCAATCGCGATCCTGGCAGCTGGTAGCCGCGCGTCAAGGGTCTTCGATGGCTACGCCACGCGCTGGGCGCGCCCTTCATCCCCTGCTGTCGCCTGGTTAACAAGTTACGGCGAATGTGTTAACCTATCTTTAGCCAATCCCCGCTAGCATGAATGGCGGAACCTAGGTCCAGGAGCACAAAAGGAGCGTGGCCATGAAAAAGCTCGTCATGGCGACAGGTCTGATTCTGGCAATCGTCGCGCTCGTCGGTGGAGGGCTCGCTTTCCGGGCGCTTGCCGGCGGCGACTCCCACAACGCCCTCGCCGCGTCGAAGAGCACCGAGGACGTCTTCACGCAGCTCGGGGCCAACCAGAACGGCACCGATACCACCGACCAGCCGTGGCTCGGCGCCCAGATCAAGCGCACGTCCGATGGTCTCACCGTGGCCGCCGTCATCGCCGACAGCCCCGCCGACAAGGCAGGACTGCAGCGCGGCGACATCATCACCGCCGTCGACGGCACGCAGGTGTCGGACATGCAGGCCCTGCTCAACGCCATCAAGGGCAAGAAGGTCGGCGACAGCATCACGCTTTCGATCACCCGCGACGGCAGCGCCCAGGACGTCACGGCGACGCTCGAGGCGAGGCCCGCGCCGCTGGCCGGCGCCAACCCGGTGCTGCCGGAGCTGAGCGGCATTCCCCGCGACCAGCTCTTCAGCCATATCCAGGGCGGCTCGTTCCAGTTCACCGACAAGGACGGCAAGCCCCACACCGCCACCATCGACCTCGGAATCGTGAGCGCCGCCGACGCCAACGCGAAGACGGTGACCGTCGACCTCAGCAGCGGCGGCTCGAAGACCTACACCATCGGCGAGGGCGTCATTACCGCTCCCGCGGACCTCAGCAAGTTCGCCAGCGGCGACAAGGTGGTCGTGCTCTCCGTCGACGGCAACCTGCGGCTCATCTCGAAGGGCGCCGGCATGATGGGGTTCCTCGGCAAGGGCCTTGGCGGCATGCGCGGCCACATGCGCGGTTTCGGCATGTTCGGCAACGACGACGAGAATGGCAACAGCGGCGACGGCAGCGGGCTGGGGATGCCGAGCCGCGGCGGCGCGTCGAACATCGAGTACCGGTAGGAGCGAGAGCCCGCTTCAATCGACGTCTATTCTGGAGTTGTCAGAGGGACGCCTTTCGGCGTCCCTCTCCTGTTGCCCGGCGATATGATCCGCAGCATTGTCTACCGCGTTAGCGCGCCCTAGACTTTCCTGCTCCTTATTCGAGCTTACGCGCTGTATTTTGACCCCATCGTGTCGAGGCCCGACTTCGCGATGTCTTCGGCCGTCATGGCGATGCGGAACTTGACGGAGGCGTTGAAGATGAGAAAGAACGGCTCGGCGAGAGCCGGAACGCTGGAGGGCTCCGGCACGTCGACGACGAGAATCGCGCCGCGGACCCCGTGGCGCTCGCTGAAGTAGACCGCTGCCGGCTTGACGTCTTCGAGCACCTTCTGGATCTTGGCGCCGACGGTGCCGTTTCGCACCAGTGCGTTGAAGGGCTCCACCGGGAAATCGACCAACATTATCATCCGCATGGTTTGTCTCCTCTTGCTATTGCCTGGCATCATCCGTGATGTCCTGACTAGTAGAACGCTACCACGGTCGCGTGCAGCGCGCGTGACACGCGTCCGCCGCGGCGTGAGAAAGCGGTGAAGCGAACCCGTCGCGTTGCTGAGGCCTTCCGATTGGCGATATAATTAGCTTATGTTGATGCGTTCCGCTGTCCGCTACGACTCATGTCTGTCCCGCCTGCTCACAGCCTGACCGCCTCTTCCCCGACGGACATGCATCACCTCGGGCAGCCGCGGAGGAACCCTATCTAATGACGAGACCACCCCTGCGAAACACGGGCATCGACGTCATCGGCCAGGCGCCGTGGGGCACCCACTTCTGCCAGTTCTATCAGACGAAGCAGGACATGATTGACACTCTCGTGCCCTACTTCAAGGCGGGCCTGCTGGCCAATGAGTTCTGCATGTGGATCACGGCGCCGCCCCTTGTGGAGAAAGAGGCCGAAGAGGCCCTGAGAAAAGCCCTTCCGGACCTGGACCGCTATCTCGAACGCGGGCAGATCGAAATCATCCCCTATGATGCCTGGTACCTCAACGGCGGCGCCTTCGATTCCAAACGGGTGCTCGACGGCTGGGTCGAGAAGGAGCGGCAGGCCAGGGAACGCGGCTTCGACGGCCTGAGGCTCTCCGGCAACACCTTCTGGCTCGAAAGGTCCGGCTGGGATGACTTCGCCGAGTACGAAGAGGAAGTGAACAACGTCATCGGCAACTACAACATGATTGCGCTGTGCACGTACTCCCTGGAGAAGTGTGGGGCGCCCGAGGTAGTCGATGTCATAAGCACGCACCAGTTCGCCCTCATCAAGCGCGAGGGCCGCTGGGAGACGATCCAGAGCGGCGAACGCAAGCGGCTGGAGGAGAAGCGCCAGCAGACAGAGGCAACGCTTCGGGCGAGCGAGGAGCGCTACCGGTTGCTGTTCGAGCATCTGGGAGAGGGCTTCGCTCTGTGCGAGATGATCTACGATGAGGAGGGAACGGCCGCAGACTTCCGGTACCTGGCGGCCAACCCGGCCTTCGAGCAACTCACGGGACTCAAGCGGGAGGACGTCGTCGGGCGGACCGTTCGGGAGGCCATCCCGGACATCGAGCAGCGTTGGATAGACACTTACGGCGAGGTCGTAAGTACGGGAAGACCGATTCGCTTCGAGGGCTTCGCCGCACCGCTGGGCAGGTACTACGAGGTCCTTGCATTCAGCCCTGACAAAGGAAGGTTTGCTGCCCTCTTTCTCGACGTCACCGAGCGCAGGCAGATGGAAGAGGCCCTTCGAGAGAGAGAGGCCGACCTCAGTCGCGCCCAGGTTGTGTCGCATACCGGAAGCTGGCGGCTGGACGTCCAGAACGACGTCCTAGAGTGGTCGGAGGAGAGCTACCGGCTGTTCGGCATCGCGCCGGGCAGGCCGCTAACGTACGAGGCGTTTCTCAGCTTCGTCCACCCAGAGGACAGCGAGCGCGTCGACCAGGCATGGCAGGCGGCACTCGGCGGCGCACCCTACGACATCGATCACCGCATCATCATCGACGGCAAGACGAAGTGGATCCGGGAGCGCGCCGAGTTGGAGTTCGACGAGCACGGCGAGCTGCGTGGCGGCTTCGGGACGTGCCAGGACATCACGGAGCGCAAGCAGGCGGAAGAGGAACTCAGGCGGGCCAACGCCATCAAGGACGACTTCATGGGCATGGTGTCGCACGAAATGCGGACGCCTCTCACGGCGATCATGGGCAGCGCCGCGCTGCTGCTGGACCCGGCTTGCCTGACCGCCGGCGAAAGCTGCGAGCTGGTCGACGACATACGAGCCGGCGCGGAGCGGCTGGCGGCAATCATCGAGAACATGCTCACATTGGCACGCGCCCAGGCCCGCAAACCTGAATTGGGGCAGGTAGCGATAGACGATGTCGTGGACCAGGTCATCACGAGGCACCGCGACCGCTACGGGGCGCGAGAGGTGCGTAAGAGCGTCTTCGACGGCGCGCCGGTTGCCATGGCGTCGAAGGAATACGTTGTCCACATACTCTCCAACCTCCTGGAGAACGCCGAGAAGTACACGCCGCGGGACAGCGCCATCGAGATTGAGCTGCGACGCGACGGCGACGAACTGGCGATACGCGTCCTCGACCGGGGCATCGGGCTGAACCCGGAGGAGATGGAGCGCATCTTCGAGCCGTTCTACCGCTCGCCGCGGGTGGACAAGCTTTCGTCGGGCGTCGGCATTGGGCTGACCGTGTCGAAGAGGCTCGTCGAGGCGATGGGCGGCCGGATATGGGCGGCGCCCCGTGAGGGCGGCGGCAGCGAGTTCGGCTTCATGCTCGCGACGGCGCCCTACTAGCGACGCCCTCTTAGCAGTCGTGGCGAATAGTTGATCGTCGCGTTTAGGGGAGAGTGTCGAGGCGGCGCATCGACGCGGCGACGGTCGTTGATTTCCCGCTTCTTGCAGGACAACGTATAGGCTTAAGTGTCCCGTCAGGACGGCGTTGGGGCTGACGGGACACTCAGCGGACTCCTGTAATGATCAGGCGGCTCTCCGCCTGGGCCGTGCCCTCCTTGTTCCGGCGATCGAAATCTGCCCCATGCTGTTGTAGACAGGGAACTCGATCGGCCTGGGGGCCGGCAGACCCGCCTCGCGCACAGCCGGTCCCAGCCTTTGCGCGAGGAACCTGTCGAAGTCGGCGCGCGACTCCCAGACGTCGACGACTTCCCAACCGCTCTCCGTCGGGCCGGCAACGTGGGAGATTAGCCCACGCGGCAGGTTATTGGGGTCCTTGAGGCCGAGCGCGTCTATCACTTCGTCGTACTGCCGTTGTGTACCTTTGGGAAACTCAATCAGTATCGCGGTAGCCATTCCTTTTTCCTCTTTCTGCGGCCGAGCGCCTTTAACGTTGAATCGGCCACCCTCAAACGTAACGCCGCCACATGCAGATAGCGTGAGTTTTCCCGCGACATCGTGAAAGAAGGATGAAAGGGCTAGGGCGCTGGTCCAGGGGAATGGCCTGTTGCGTGTCGGCGTCGAAGGCCTGCATTTCGCGGAGGTCGAAGAGCACCTGTATCTTCCGCCCGGGTTTCGCCTTCGTGCGGGGGTCGACGCGGGCGAGGCAGGTGATGCCGTAAGAGACGTGTTGAGGAGGGGTCCCGCTTGATGATCGACGGCGCAACTGGTATCGTGCCGCTTGCGTCGGGCGACGCCGGGCAGGGCAGAGCTTGCCATGCGGAGAAAGGAGGCTTTCGATGGCCGAGGCTGAGATGGCGCAATCGGGCCAGTTTGAGTCGGAGCGCGTGTTCGGCCGGCTGCGGTGGTTCAACGCGGCGATGGGCTGCCTTCACCTTGCACAGGGTGTCGCGATGCTACTGCTTAGCAACGACTACACGCTGCCGTTACGACAGACGTTCCTGAGCGGCAATCCAACGGCGGGCGAGATCAGCACCAAGACGACGACGCTGTTCGACATCCGCCTGGGGCCGATGGTGGCGGCATTTCTCCTTTTATCCGCCATCGCGCACTTCCTTGTGGCGTCGCCGTGGCTGTACCCGTGGTACGCGCGAAACCTGAAGCGCCGCATCAACTACGTGCGCTGGTACGAGTACGCGCTGAGCTCTTCAGTGATGATCGTGGTGATTGCGCTGCTTTCCGGTGTCCTCGACCTGCCGACTCTAGTGCTCCTCTTCGTCCTGAACGCCACGATGATCTTCTTCGGCTTGATGATGGAACTGCACAATCAGACGACTGAGCGGACAAATTGGACCGCGTTCATCCTGGGGAGTTTCGCGGGGATCGTCCCGTGGATTGTCATCGCCTGGTACTTCGGCGGCGCGGCCGTAAACACGAGCGTCCCGACGTTTGTCTACGGGATCCTCGTGTCGCTTTTCCTGTTCTACAACGTCTTCCCGGTAAACATGTTCTTACAGTACAAGCGCATCGGGCCCTGGCGCGACTACCTGTACGGCGAACACGCCTACATCATGTTAAGCTTAACGGCCAAGTCGCTGCTGGCCTGGCAGGTATTCGCGGGCACCCTGCGGTAGGGAAGAGGCGTTACGCGCATCACTTAACGAGGCTGTAGACCTCGAACTCGCGGTGCGTGTAGGGCGGGAGGCCCGCCTTTCGAACGGCTTCGCGTCCCTTTTTGCCCAGCTCTGCGAGGTGACGCTCGTAGGCCTCTCGCGACTCCCATAGGTCGATTACGATGAGGGTGTCGCCGGCCAGCCCCGCGAGGTGAACCAGCAAGCCGTGGGACGTCTCTTCAGAGCCCTCGAAGCCCATCGCTTCGGCGACTGCGTCGTACTGCCCCAGCGTGCCGCCCGGAATCTCAGCGATGACGGCGAAAGCCATTCGTCTCTCCTGTCGAGCTGCGTTCTCCTACGCCACCATGCCGATCATGGCGACGCGGGCGGGAAAGTGGACACCGAGCATGTTGTGGACAGGGAACTCCTTGGGCGTCATCGGCACAAGGCCGGATGCCCGGATGGCGGGGCCCAGCCTCTCGGCCACGAACCTGTCGAAGTCAGCGCGCGACTCCCACACGTCGATGACCTGCCAGGCCTTGTCGCTAGGCCCGGCGACGTGGAATATCAACCCGCGCGGTAGGTCCTCCGAACCCCTTTCCATCCCGAGCTCGTGCATGATCTTGTCGTACTGGTCCTGCGTGGCGCCGGGGAACTCCATCAGTAGTGCGATAGCCATTTCCTTTTCCTCTTTCTGCGGCCGGACAACCTTGAACCTGTGATCGGCCACCCTCAAACGTAGCGCCGCCGCATGCAGATTGCGTGAGTTTTGCCTGAGCAGCGTGAAAGAAGGATGAAAGGGCTAGAGCGGCTGGTCCAGGGGAATGGCCTGCTCCGTCTCGGCGTCGAAGGCGTGCATCTCGCCGAGGTCGAAAAGCACCTGTATCTTCCGCCCGGGCTTTGCCTTCGTGCGAGGGTCGACGCGGGCGAGGAAGTTGGTGCCATCCGAGATGAGATGGAGAAAGATCTCGTTGCCCATCAGCTCCAGCACGTCGACGGTCGCCTCGACCGGAATAGGGATGACGCCGGAACGCGGGAAATCGCTGTCGTGGATGCTCTCCGGTCGGACCCCGAGCACGATCTTCTTTCCGCGATACTTCACGAGGCCCGCAGCCTTCTGGCGCGGTATCGGTAGCTGGAAGGGGCCGGCATCGAGCTGCGGCGACTCCGGCTCACCCTTCACCGTCGCTTCGAAGAAGTTCATCGCCGGGCTGCCGATGAAGCCAGCGACGAAGATGTTGTCGGGGTACTCGTACAGCTCCTGCGGCCTGCCCACCTGCTGGATGATGCCGTCGCGGAGGACGGCGATGCGGTCGGCCATCGTCATGGCCTCGGTCTGGTCGTGCGTGACGTAGATGAAGGTCGTGCCGATGCGCTCGTGGAGCTTGCTGAGCTCGGCGCGCGTCTGGACGCGCAGCTTGGCGTCGAGGTTGGAGAGCGGCTCGTCGAAGAGGAAGGCCTTCGGCTCGCGCACGATCGCCCTGCCGACGGCGACGCGCTGTCGCTGGCCGCCGGAGAGTTGCCGCGGCTTGCGCTTCAGCAGTTCCTCGATGCCGAGAGTGCGCGCCGCCTCCGTCACGCGCCGCTTTATCTCCTCTTTCTTGACCTTGCGCAGCTTGAGGCCGAAGGCCATGTTGTCGTAGACGGACATGTGCGGGTAGAGGGCGTAGGACTGGAACACCATGGCGAGGTCGCGGTCCTTTGCCGGCACGTCGTTCACGAGACGGTCGCCGATGTAGATGTTGCCGCGGGTAATTTGCTCCAGGCCGGCCAGCATCCGCAGAGCGGTCGACTTGCCGCAGCCGGAGGGGCCGACGAGCACGAGGAACTCGCGGTCGGCGATCTCCAGGCTGAGGTCGTTGATGGCGACTACCTCGTCGAACCGCTTCGTCACATGCTCGAAGGTGACATTGGCCACAGGCTACGCTCCAAACACTTCGCGATTCATGTCGCGGCTTATCCCTTCACGGCGCCCGCCAGGAGGCCCTGGACGAAGTAGCGCTGCAGGGCAAAGAAGATGATCAGGGGCACGATCATCGAGACGAAGGCCGCGGCCGTCAGGACCTGGTAGTTCGACCCGAACGAGCTGACGAGGTTCGTTATGTTCACTGTCATGGGATAGAGGCGCGGGTCTCCCAGCAGCGTCAGGGCTACCAGGAGATCGTTCCACACCCAGAGGAACTGGAAGATCGCCAGCGCGCCTATCGCCGGCACCGACAGCGGCAGGATGATGCGAAAGAACACGCCGACATCGGAGGCGCCATCAAGGTATGCAGACTCGACAAGGTCCTTGGGTAACGACCCGAAGAAGTTGCGTAGAAGATAGATAGCAAACGGCAGGCCATAGGCGGTGTGGGCGAGCCATATGCCGGGGAAGCTGCTGACGCCGAAGAGGTTGCCGCCCAGGACAGGCAGCGTGATGTGCGGTGTGAGCGTGACGTATAGCCGCAGGACAGGGATCAGCGTCATCTGGAGCGGGACGACCAGCAGCCCGACCATGACCAGGAACAGGCCTCCTCGGAAGGGGAAGCGCATCCAGGCAAAGGCATACGCAGCGAAAGCGGCGATGAGGATTACTAGCACCGTCACCGGCCCTGCGATGACTATGCTGTTGACGAAGGCGCGCCCCATGCCCTGTTGGGTGAGCACGCTGTGATAGTTGGCGGCCGTGAAATGGAAGGGAATCTTGAAGGCGTTCCACCAGCCGCTGGCGGCAATAGCCTGGGGCGTGCGGAAGGAGCTGATCAGGAGGGCGATCGTCGGGACGCTCCAGATTATCGCCAGGCCGATGAGGGTCACATGCAGCGGTATGCGCGAGACGAACCGCCGGAACCGCAGCCAGAGGGCTCCGACCCATGATCGTGCCGGCGGCATCGCGGCCCCGATTACCTCCTCCGTTCGCTCGACGACCCGCTCGCCCATCAGCGCGTTTCCTCCTGGAACTGGAAGCGCCGAATGCCGATGAGCATCACTGGGACGACGGCGAGCAGCAGGACAACCGCAAGCGCCGAGCCGACGCCGAAGTTCTGCACCAGGAAGGATTCCCTGAAGAAGAGCGTGGCGATGACGTCCGTCTTGAAGGTGCCGCCGGTCATCACCCAGATGAGGTCGAACAGCTTCAGCGCCTGGATGACGAGAGTCGTCGTGACGACGACGATGGTCGACGACAGCATAGGCACGATCACGCGCCGGAAAAGCTGCCACTCGTTGGCGCCGTCGACGCGCGCCGCCTCCAGTATCTCCGTCGATATACCTTTGAGGCCGGCGGATAGGATGACCATCGCGAAGCCCGTCCACATCCAGACGCCGACGATTATGAGGGCGGAATTATCGATCTGGATCGGGTGCGGCAGAGTCGTCGGGCCGAGTGAGGTAAACCATGTTTGGAGCGAGTTGGTGTTCTGAATCCACGCCGTCGGATGGCCGCCCAGATAGGTAACGAACGCATTGATGGTGCCGATGTGCGGATCGTACACGTACATGAAGCGCCAGATGACAGAGGCTGCGACAAAGGAGATGGCCATCGGGATGAAGATGGCGGACTTCGCGACAGCCTCATAGCGGACGCGAGCTGCCAGAACAGCGAGAATCAAGCCTATCCCAACGACAAGGCCCGTAAACAGGACGAGCCACAAGAGGTTGTTGAGGATCGCGGAGTGGGTGTCGGCGAGAAGCGGCGCCGGGTTATCGATGATGTACTTGTAGTTGTCAAGGCCGACGAACGTCTTGGACGTGGGCCCCAGGAAGCTTCGCCGGATCGTGTCGATACTTGGATAGACGAGAAAGGCGGCCATTAGCATCAGGGCCGGCGCCAGCCACAGCCAGGGTGCCCACCAACGACGTCCGATCACTTTTTCAGTCCTTTAGGAAGGGCAGTCCAGGTGTTGTCCTGGACCGCCCCTCCCATTTCCCCGTTTTTGGAGTGTTCGTGCTTAATGTCCTCGCTGCGCCTCGATGTTGGCAAGGATGCTGTCCAACTGGCCGGGAGTGGCAAGGTACTGGCCGACGCCTGCGAACCACGTCGTCTCGAGCGCGCCGCCTATGGCATCGTCAAGGCTGAAGCGGAAGGGGCTGGCGCTCTGCAACTGCTGCGCTACGGCCTTCTCGACGCTGTTCGGGTAAGCGCTGAGGTTTACCTTGTTGTTCACGGAGTGGAAGCCGCCGCGCTCGACCCAGATAGTCTGCGCCGCCGCGCTCTCCAGCCAGCTCATCAGCGAGCAGGTAGACGGGCTGCTGTCAAACGCGTAGACGATGTTCGCGCCACCCGTTACGCCCCCATTACCACCGCCGGGCCAGGGGAAGAAGTTGAAGTCTGTCCCCGGCACCGCGTTCGGGAACTGGCCGGTGATGAAGCCGCTGGCGAAGCTACCTTCGAAGACCATCGCTGCCGTCGGTGGCGAGGCGAACGGCGGGAAGGTGGCATCTTGGAAGTTGGTGGCGTTGATTGCCGCTGCGCCGCCCTGCATCACGTAGCCGGGCGTTAGAGCAATCTGCCCGAACTGCTGCCAGGCCGCCGCCATCCGCGGGTCAGTGAAGGGAATGGACCCGTCGATGAACCCATCGTACACGCTCGCGCCGTAGTCGGTGAGAATGAGCTGGTCGATCCAGTCGGCACCGGGGAAACCGTCCGCGCCCGGGCCGGCCTGCATCCCCATGGACCATGGCGGCAGGCCTGCGGCCATAATCGTGTTAGAGAGGGTTATCAGGTCGTCGAAGGTGTTACTGGTATTCAGGGTCTTGAAGCCCTTGTCGCTGAAGGTCTTCGGGTTGTACCAGATGTTGGCTTTGGCGTCGACCTTCATCGGGAATCCGTAAAGGACGCCGTTCACTGAGCCAAAGTCCTGGAACGACGACGAGTAATCGGATTTGACGGCCTGTTCGAGGCCCGGGCAGTCCGACAGCTTCGCCAGCTTGCCCTGAGATGCGAACTGCTTGAACAGGCCGATCTCGGCGGGGATGGCGATGTCCGGCGGGTTGCCGCCCTGCACCCTCAGCGTCAGGTCCGAGGTGATGTTGCGGCTGCCGGTGAACTCGACAGTCCCGCCGGTCTGCTGTTGCCACGGCGCGACCATTGCGTTGAAGCTATCGAGCTCGCCGGCACCCCAGATCCCAAGCACGCTTACTGCGCCGGCCTTCTGGGGTGTGCCGGTACCCTGGGGAGTCGTTCCCGGCGCCGGCGTGCTTGGCGTCGTGGCCTTGGCCTGCGCCGTAGCCGTCTTGTCGGCGCTGCTCTTGCCGCCGCCGCAGGCTGCGATTAGCGGCGCTATTAGCAGCACGCAGCCTAATACGAAGACAGATGTCCAGGTTCGGTTCCACCGCATGGTTGACTCCTTTCGAATCGTCAGACAACGGCCGACGTTGCAGAGACGCAGGAGGAAACTAGATTCACCGTAGCGGCGATTTGTGCAACAGTCGTGAGTCGCACGGGGAATCCCGTGCAGAACGCGTGAAAACGGGACTCTTCCCTCACTAGCATCCCTTCGCGCCGATGCTGCGACAAACCACACCGATATCCGGCAACGCTGATCGGCCCTCGGTTGGATTGGGTGCGATTTTCCTTGACAAGCGACGTGCCGTGGGGCGCCCGAGGATTGGTGGGATCATCCGACGGCAGGCATGACGGTCGTGGAGCCAGGCGAAGAGCTTCCAGTTCACGCGCTAGGCCGCGGAAGTCGACCACTTTATTCTCCCCAAACGCGTCCTCGACTATACTGGCGCTACTCGGGTCCGCCTGAGTAGCGCATCTCCGTGCCTTCATTCGAACTGAAGGACTTTCGACATGGACAGGGCTTCTCAACTGGATTCCATCTTCTTCCCGCGCAACCTGGCCGTCATCGGCGCCTCCGCCAACCCCGACACGTTCGGCAGCCGCTTCCTCAAGGCGCTGATCGACTTCGGCTTCAACGGCAACCTCTTCCCTGTCAACCCCAAGGGCGGCGAGGTCTTCGGCCTGAAGATCTACCCGACGGTGTCGGACATCCCGGAGCCTGTCGACTCTGCGGACATCATGGTGCCGGCGCCGTTCGTGCCGCAGGTCCTGCGCGAGTGCCTGGACGCCGGCGTAAAGGGCGCGCAGATCTATAGCTCCGGCTTTGCGGAAACAGGCGACCCTGAGCGGGCGGCGCTCGAGGATGAACTGAAGGCCATCGCCGCGCAGGGGATTCGCGTCATCGGGCCCAACTGCTTCGGCGTGTACTGCCCAGCCGGCGGCCACACGCTGCTGCCCGGCGGCGACTTCCCGAAGGAAAGCGGCCCCATCGGCTTCATCTCGCAGAGCGGCGGCCACGCCGTCGAGTTGGGGCGACAGGCGAAGGGGCGCGGACTGCGCTTCAGCAAGGCGGTGAGCTACGGGAACGCCTGCGACGTCAACGAGGCCGACCTGCTGGAGTACATGTCGCGCGACCCCGAGACGAAGGTCATCACCATGTACCTGGAGGGCCCACGCGAAGGCCGGCGCTTCTTCGACCTGGTGAAGTCGACGGCGCCGAAGAAGCCTATCGTCATCTGGAAGGCCGGACTGACGGAAGCGGGCGCCAGAGCCGTGCGCTCGCACACCGGCTCGCTGGGCGGCGAAGAGGCGATATGGCGGGCGCTCTTCCAGCAGACGGCGGCGATCCGCGTGGGCAGCCTGGAAGAGCTGGCCGACACGGCGGAGGCGCTGCTGGCGCTGCCTCGCAACACGGGACGGCGCATCGGCATGGTCGGCGGCGGCGGCGGCACGAGCGTCGCGGCGACGGATGCCTGCGCGGCCGTCGGCCTTACGGTCCCGCCGTTCGACGACGCACTGCGGGCCAGGCTCGCCGAGATCCTGCCGCTGGCGGGAACCATGATGCGCAATCCCGTCGACGTGGGCGTGCCGCTGGTGCCGCCGGACGTCTTCAGGCGCGTGCTGGAACTGGTCGCGGGCGTCGAGTTCGTCGATACGGTAATCGCCACGCAGCCGCTGTTCTACGTGCTGGGCGGGCACTTTCCGATGCCCGTGCCCCGCGACGAGATCGTGCGGATGCTTGTCGACGTGCCGGCGGCGGTGCGCGACAAGTTCGGCAAGCCGGTCGTCATTGTCCTGCCCGTCGGCGGCGAAGAGGTGGAGATGGCCGAGGCCGAGAAAGGCCGACGGCAGGCGCGCGACAGGTACCGCGAGATGGGGATTCTGGCGCTTCCCAGCCTTGATAGGGTGGCGACGGCGGTGGCGAACGTCGTGACATACTACGAGAAGATGGCGTCAACAGAGTGACGCGGGACGGAAAGGACAGTCAGATGACCGAACCATCATTTGACCTCAGCGGCAGGGTGGCGATTGTGACCGGCGGCTCGCGCGGCATCGGCCGGGCGATTGCGCTGGGGCTGGCGAACTACGGCGCGGACGTCGTGCTGGCGAGTCGCAAGCAGGCGGACCTCGACGTCGTGGCGGGCGAGATCCGGGCGCTCGGGCGGAAGGCGGTCGCCACGGCGACGCACATGCGGAACCGGGAGGACATCGACAGGCTTGTGCAGGCCACTCTCGATGAGTTCGGGAAGATCGATATCCTGGTCAACAACGCCGGCACGAACCCCTACTTCGGGCCCTTCTTGCAGATGGAAGAGCGCACCTGGGACCAGATAATGACGGTTAACCTGAAGGGATACTATCTCCTGGCGCAGGCCGTGTCGAAGGGGATGATCGAGAGGAAGTCGGGGAACATCATCAACGTGGCGTCGACCGGCGGGAGGCGGGCATCACCGGGGTTGGGCGCCTACTCGATCAGCAAGGCCGGCGTGATTATGTTAACTCAGGTGCTGGCGCAGGAGATGGGGCCGCACGGGATTCGCGTGAATGCGATTGCGCCGGGGATCGTACAGACGCGTTTCGCCGAGGCTTTGTGGTCGAATGAGGCGATCCTGATGCGCACGGTGGAACAGACGCCGCTGGGTCGCATCGGGCAGCCGGAGGAGATGGCGGGCGTGTGCGTGTGGCTGGCGTCGGACGCCTCAAGCTACGTAACGGGCCAGACGATAGTACTTGATGGGGGGCAATCGGCGTAGAGCGAGAGGTCATTTGGTTGACAGGAGGCTTTGCCCGCCTCTACAATGATTCCGCCGGACTTCCGGCGCAGGTTTGGGCGGCCCCGTGGTGTAGCGGACTAACATGCCACCCTGTCACGGTGGAGATCGGGGGTTCGAATCCCCTCGGGGTCGCCAGTACGTATGTTCTACCCCTTTCATCTCTCCTAGCCATCGCACTGACGCCCAAACCTGAGTACCAGACTCGAAGTTTTCGGGCCTGACGTTCGAACCCCTCCGGCCTTCTGAGATCACTGAAACAGATACGATTGCCATCGCTTGTGAGCGTTCTCCTCTTCCCGGGCTGAGTACCGGACCCGGAGTCCGGGAGTCGGGGCTTCACGTGCCTCACCCTCCGATCATTTTCGGATCGGGATTCGGCCTAGCCGCAACAAGAACATGACGGCGGGATAAGATCGACCGATTTCCCACACGTGTTGCAGGTTCGAGTCCTGTCAGGGGTACCATCAAGGTCTGAGCAAGTCACCCCTGCTTCAGGGGCATCGACAGATGCACAGGCACTTGCAGAGCAAGAAATGCATCGAGAGGAGGTGCGACGGGACGTGGATAAAGTCACACAGGGGAGAACAGGCGCCCGTCGGCGATCTCCATTACTCTATCCACGTACGCCAACATCCGGCGATCATGCGTAACCATGATTCCGATCTTGTTACGTGCCTTCACCTCCTCCGCGAGATTCCGCACAACAGCATTGCCCTGCTCAGAATCCAGATTCGAAGTCGGCTCGTCCACCAGCACCAGAAGGGGATCGTTCATAAGCGCCCGACCAATTGCCACTCGTTGCCTCTCCCCACCGGACAAACTCCCGGGAAGATGACGTGAACGTTCCCCCACACCCAACTCCTGCAAAAGCTGGTGGGCCCGTCTCCGCGCTTCCGTATTGAGTCTGCCGGATATGGCGGAGATAGCGAGGAGGTTCTGCTCGGCGGTCAGGTACGGCACGAGATTAAAACCCTGGAAAACGAAACCTACTCGCTCTCTGCGGAAGCGTGCTCGCTGCGCCTCGTTCAACTGGCCGATATCGGTACCGCCGACAATGACGCGGCCGCTGGTCGGGGTGAGTAGCCCGCCGAGCATCGCCAGCAGAGTCGTCTTCCCAGATCCGCTCGGCCCCACGACCGCCACGAACTCGCCCGGACGTACAGTAAGGGAGGCATCGCGAACCGCTTTTACGGACGTTTCGCCGGACTCGTAGACTTTTGCCAGCGATTGCGCTATTAGTCCGTAGTCGTCTTCGCTCATCACATCTGTCCAAGGGCACTTACGGGGTTCACCCGAACCACCTGACGGGCCGAAAAGACGGCGCCGAGAAGCGCGGCAATTGTTATCCCGAGCCCTCCTACTAGGAAGGCGCCCGCCGTCACTTTCAAGGGTACGTCGGAGGGGATAGCCAGCGCCGTGAGCAAAGCCAGCGGAATACCTAGGACGACGCCAGCCAGGGCAACGAGAATCACCTGCCGAATCAACTGGCCAAAGACCCACCAATTGGAAGCGCCCATCGCCTTGAATATGGCGATCTCATATGACCGCTGCATGGTCAGCACGAAGAAGAAGGAGCCGACGACCAGGGCCCCGATTACGAAGCCGAAAAGCTCAATGGTCATCACCACCTGCTGCTGCTGCTTCACCCCTCCGATGGAGTTGATAGCAGCGCTCTTGGTGACAACGCTTGTATTCCCCACCACTTCTTCCACCCGGCCCCTCGTGTCGCTTCCGCCATCTCGGATCAGGAGGACGCTGGCGGCCGGAGCGTCTTTCCCCTGGCCCGGGTAGCGCATCTCGCGCCACTGGTCGATGCCGACCCACGCCGCAGGCAGCCCCAAGAACTGTCCACCTTCGACCTCGCCGACGACCGTAAACTCGTAGTCCTTCAGGGCGCTGCGCATAACGACGACGTCGCCGAGCCGCAAGCCGCTGGAGCGGGACAGGCTCTTGTCGATCAGGATCTCATCTTGGCCCTCAATCGGCCGGCCCGACCTCACAGCGGGCTCAGCGATGCTGCCCGGCTGGAAGGCGAAAAGGGCAACTTCCTCGCTCCCTGCCGCTCGCTGCGCCGTGGCAACCATGTAGCCAACTGCGCCCGTCCTTTCTGAACCGACGACTCCAGATACAGCGCTCTGTTGATCCGAAGTGAGCTCGCTCCTCAAGAAGCTGTTGTTTGAGTCTGCACTGAATACCACCAGGTCAGCGTTGAAGGAGTCAATTGCGCCGGACATAGCCGACATTAGACCGGTTCCCAAGGCTCCTATCATCACTAACAGGTAGACGACCAGACCCACAATCAGAGTGATGAGTCCAAACTGGAGCTTCTTTCGCCTTATCTCTTGCAGTGCAAGCACGATAGCTCGGCTTTCCCATCTCGCTGCTCGAATAACGTCCGCTCCATTGTAACCTGTTTCGGTTCCAGTATCCCTTCTGCCAAACGTACCCGCCAATTCAAAGGACTGCTACCAGGCAGACTTGCCGAGGTGTACAATAGCCTCCTCATGGAGCCGCGCATCCAGTACGCCAAGACCGCCGACGGCGTGAGCATCGCCTTCTGGACGCTGGGGAAAGGCATACCTTCAGTGCTGATGCCAGGTCTTCGGTGATGGAACAGCACATCCGCTTCTGCACCAGCTCGGATGGGACACGCATAGCCTACGCCACTGTGGGACAGGGGTGGCCGGTGATCAGCATCCGCCCGTGGTTCACCCATCTAGAGTTCGAGTGGGAGAACTCGATGTTTCGGTCTTCCATCGAACGCGTGTCCGCACGTCATCTCCTGATTCGCCACGACGCGCGCGGCATGGGGCTATCGGACCGCGAGGTGAGCGACTATTCCCCGGAAGCCCAGGTACGTGACCTGGAAGCGGTGGTTGACGCCCTGGGCCCCGAACGCTTTGCCCTGTACGGCTACTCCCAGGGCGGGGCAACGTGCATCACTTACGCCGTGCGCTGCCCCGAGCGCGTCAGCCACCTGATACTCCAGGGCTCGTTCGCCCGTATGGGGTGGTTCATTGACACTGAGGAGGGGCAGCAACGCTTCCAGACTGCCCTGAGCCTCATGCCGCAAGGCTGGGGCTCGGATCTGCCTGCGTACCGGCAGTTCTTCACCAGCCTGTTCATGCCGGACGCCGACGCGGAGGCGATACGGCAGTTCAATGAGATGCAACGGATCTCCGCCTCGCCCGAGAATGCCGCTGCCGTGCTCTCAGCAATGCGACACACTGATGTGAGCGAGCTCCTATCGCAGGTGAGAGCGCCCACACTCGTGGTTCACTGTCGGGGCGACGCCATCGTGCCGTTTGAGGCGGGCCGGGACCTCGCAGCCGGTATTCCGGGTGCCCGTTTCCTCCCCCTGGACAGCAGGAATCACGCTCTGCTGCCGAACGAATCGGCAGCACAGGCCTTAGGAAAAGCACTGAACGAGTTCCTGGGAGATGGCGAGCCCGCCCCAGCCCAAACCGAACCGCTCGCGGCAGGCGGTCTCTGCACCGTCCTGTTCACCGACGTGGAAGGTTCGACGGCGCTGACCCAGAGACTCGGCGACGCCAGGGCGCGGGAGGTGATGCGAAACCACGAGCGCATTACTCGCGAGGCGCTGCGCGCGCACGGAGGCGCGGAGGTGAAGGCGATGGGAGACGGGTTCATGGCGTCGTTTTCCTCGGCGACACGGGCACTGGAGTGCGCCCTTGCTGCGCAGAAGGCCTTCGCCTCCTACAGCGACGAGAACCCAGAGACGCCAATTAAGGTCCGCATCGGGCTGAACGCGGGAGAGCCGATAGCGGAGGACGAGGACCTGTTCGGGACGGCGGTCATCGTCGCGGCGCGCATCGCGGCGCAGGCCGAAGGCGGGCAGATCCTAGCCTCGGACGTAGTACGGCAGTTGGTGGCAGGCAAGGGATTCCTGTTCTCAGACCGAGGCGATTCCCCTTTGAAGGGATTTGACCAGCCGATGCGCCTCTACGAGGTGCATTCGCAGACGTAGGCTCGGCATTCGCCGCTAACTGGCTCGGCCAGCCTAAGGCCCCGGATGAAATCACGCCTGGCCCGGCGTATGCCTCGCAGGCGCTAGCGACGCGACGGCGGACCGGACTCTGGCCCGGTTCGATGGTGCCTCGCCGTGTGCTACACTCACTGCGGGTGCCCCCGTAGCTCAGAGGAAAGAGCAGCGGTTTCCTAAGCCGCGCGTCACTGGTTCGAGTCCGGCCGACTGAGATCGCAGGCGGCGACGGCACGAGTTGAAGCAGCGGAATGGAGCACGTACAATTGCCACGTCGAATCCGGTGCTCCAGAGGGCTCGTGAACCTGAGCACTGGACTCGACGAATAATCGGTCGGTCCAGGCGACCAAAACGGCGGAATTCGAATCTGCGGTCGGATCTGAAGGGCTTTAGGCGCAGTCTCTGACTTTTGATCCGCGAGTCGAGGGAGTTTGGCATTAGAGAGGCCGAGTCCCCTCGGGGTCGCCAGCACGTATGTTCTATTCCTCGCTTGCCTTGCGCCCAGCCGCCCCTTTGCACATTCGAAATCATCGCCCCCTACCCTCCGAATGGCGACCGCGTGGGGGTCGCCGTTGGCCTTGGCGGCGTTGGCCTAGGGGTAAGCGTCGGCTTGGGCGGTACAGGCGTGAGAGTGGGCGTTGGCCTTGATGACATAGGCGTGGGGGTAAACGTTGGTCTCGATGACATAGGCGTTGGAGTGGACGTCGGTTCCACCGGGGCTGGGGTCAGCGTGCGCGTCGGCCTGGGTGTCGCCGTAAGCAAAACACCGGCCGTCGGGGTCGCCGCGGCGGTTGCCCCGGAAGTGGCCGATGGAATCAGCGTTGCTCCCGGACTCGAGGTGGCGGTGGCGGTCCGCGCAGGCGACGGCGTGCCCAGGGGCGGCGGTGGCGGGCCAAAAGGCGTTGGGGTGGGGCCGCTCGGCGTAGGGCCGGTCTGCTCTTCGGTGGGACCGGCGGTCATCATTGCCGAGAACGCCACGCGCTGGCCAGCCTCGACGGCCGGGCCGAAGGCGAGGTTCAAGAAGTACTTGTGCCCACCCTGCGGCCGGAAGCGGAAGACACGCGTCTCCCCCTTTGGCCGCGAGTCAAACGCGCGGCTCTCATCGTCCGATACCCACGCCCTCACGTTGGCGTCCACACCGGTGAGCACCAGCAAGGCCACTTCATCCTGGGGAAACGCCTCTCTGCAGACGCGAGTGTCGGTGATGACCCCCCGTATGTCGGCCGGTGCTAGGGTGAACCCCTGTTCATCGACGCCGTTTGTGGCAGCCCCGTCAGTCGGTGGAGGGCAGGGCTCGAGAGGGACCTTCTGGTACGTCCTCGGGTTGGCCTCCACGTTCACCTCAACGGACTCTGCGCCAAGCTTGAGGAACTTCTCTCTAGCTAGAGTATCCTTGGTCTTCACTCCGACTGAGTCGTCGCAGGCGTCCGGGATTCCATCGCCGTCGCTGTCGTCGAAGAGGGGGACGTAGTGGCATATGGTCTCTTCCAGTGTTTGGATGCAGGTATTTCCTGATCCGTAGGTCTCGCCCGCTACGTCTGGACAGGGGTCGCACACGTCACCACTGATGTCGCCATCGGAGTTGGCCTGGTCGGGGTTGGGGACGAGGAAGCAGTTGTCGTCGTCGTTGCTCAGGCCATCGCCGTCCCCGTCTGGGTCGCAGGCGTCGCCCTCGTCGTCTGCTTGAGGGTCAATGTTCTCCTGGCCCGGGTTGTACTCACCGGGGCAGTTGTCGTCGACGTCAAGGACGCCGTCATGGTCGCCGTCATCGCAGGCATCGCCTTTCTGATTGAAGTCACTGTCATTCTGGTTTGCGTTGGGCACGAAAACACAGTTGTCGCTAACGTCGAGAATGCCGTCGTTGTCGTCATCGGGATCGCAGGCGTCGCCCGAGCCATCACCGTCGGCGTCGGCCTGGCTTGGGTTGTAAGTCATACCGCAGTTGTCTGCCATGTCCCCTACGCCGTCCTCGTCATCATCGGATTCGGGCGGGTCCTCGAGCCCGTCACAGCCGAGGTCGCCCCAGCCAACTTCGACGGCCCAGAAGGCGTTACGCACCTGGCAGAGGGTGTGGGCGGTGAAACCGTTCGTGCCATTCGCGGCCCACTGGCCGGCGATGCTTACGACTTGGTTCCGCCAGTCGATGAACTGATAGCCGCTGGTGACATTCGCCTCGGCGGCGTAGTAGAGCGCGCCCAGCGCCGGGCGGCCGATGCCGTCGACCGTGACACCGGTATCGGGGTGCGTGCCGCCCTCGGCTATGAGGTAGGCGGCCTTGTTGAGGATGCCGTTGTTCAAGTGGACCCCACCGAAGTCACCCTCCTTCGTATTAGCGCTGGTGATCCACTCAGACATGCGATCGGGCTGATTGAGCGCCGGCGGATCGCAGAAGTTGCGCCCAGCCCCACCCGCGACATCCTCTCCCTGAGTACAGTCCGGGTCAGCCAAATGGGCAAAGGTGTCCGACAGGCTCTCATTAAGCGCGCCGGGTTGGTAAGCGTAGTCCGGGTTGTCGACCGCTCGGTAGGACAGCACGCCATGGTTGAACTCGTGCACCATCACGTCCCACGCGACGTATCCATCACTGAACTGAATAAGGTCGCAGTCAGTAGTGGCGGGACCGCCAACCCATGTGGCACCGCCCGTGGTACTCGAGTGGACATACACCTCCAGCTGCCCGTCGTCGTCGTACGAGTGTTGGTCAAAGTTGTCGTAGTAGAAATCGTAGGCCCAGCGGGAGTACCACCAGGCGTTCCCAGCCTCTGGGTCGTCCAGGTAATCCTCGCTTACCCCGTCCTCGTCGCCGATTTGGTCGTTCGCCGTAGTATCCCAGTAGCAGTTGGTGTCCCCTGCCTGGGTGCCGTTGGCATCTTCCAGGTCCAGATCGTAGTCCTTGTCGCTGGGCGAAAGGGAATGCTTGAAGAGCACTCCCCCTGAATGCGCGTCCACAAACACCCGCCAGGGGTCGCTGACGCCCAGGGTCACCTCCCACGCCATGTGCGGTTCGGAGGGCACGTCCTCGAGCAAGCTCCGGTCGAAGACGAGTAGGCCGGTCTCCCCGAAGATTGGTGCGTCAGGCTGGCCGACATCACCGCGGGCGATCTCCTCAGCCTTGCGTGGGGAGACGGCTGGGACGGTATCTAGGACGACGTTGGACAGCAGCCCGCCAACGGTGGCGTATACGCGGTCGCCGTCGAGGCTGACCACGATTTCACCCGCATATACGGGATAGCCGCGGAACATCTGATAGAAGACGACGTGCTCGAGGCCGTCTTCACCCGGGCCCCTCGTGTCGCGCACAGCGAGGGTCAGGTTGGGATCGGACTGGAGGTACAGGTCGCGATAGGTCTGGAGATAGTTTCGGGCGCACTCCGGGGCATCGGCGCCCTGCACGGGGACGCTGGCATGAACGAAGCGCGGGAAGCCGTTTTGGTAGTACGTGTTGAGGGGGCGCTCGGAAGCCGCCTCTATCTTGCGAAGCGACGCCTCCTGTGGGCTCACAGCGGCCGCCTGCTCGCTCTCTCCGCCGCCACCTAGTAGCACAATAGCGACGACGATCGCGGAAATTACCCCCGCCGTCCAGAGGACAGCGGCACCCGTAATGAGCCGTTTTGTGCGGGAATCCCAAACCTGAAAGCGCCACATGACGTAGAGCCCGAGAGGTGGAAACAGCACCAGCAGTAGGACTACTGCCAGCACTCCGCTGTACCACCGGTGTTCAGGTATGGACATCTCGCACCTCTGGGTTCACTGGAAGGAACACGAACATACCACGGACTAGGGGCACAGCAAAGGGAGGCATGGGCAGCAACGCCAGACCGATCCCGGACACTGACCAGCCATCCAATGTCAGGCGCCGTTGCACAAATTGACTGCTCACGCTCGGCATGCCGAGTGGCGAGCACCGGAACCGCGATCACGGACAGGCGATGGCGAGGCTGCACAACGTCTGCCTGGAAGGTAAACGGTCGGCGGTTGGGCAACGTGGAAGGCTAGACAGGATGTCCAGCGCTCGTGGGTGTATATTGCGTTCCGATGTTTGGCATTAGAGAGGCCGAGTCCCCTCGGGGTCGCCAGCACATGTGTTCTATCGTTTTCGCACGCAAGCCGAAAACCTCGCTCACGGGCCGTATCACAAACCAACCTCAGATCAGCGGATAGCCTACCCCACCCTCCTGAACGGAACGCGATCGCCTGCTTAGGCCGCCATTGCCCTGTTCTGCGCATATGGGCGTAGCAAGAGTCGACGCTTACAGTCTCCGCAGATTGCCCACAACGTGTCTGGATGCTAGACTCGCAGCAGTTGCACGGCGGTGGCTCGAGTTGCTCCGTTCGTACAAGTAGAGAGGGGAGCAGTCGTGGCCTATAGCATTTTCTACGGCCCCGAGGTCTCCTTCAACAATGTGCCGCGGGCAGACGTAGGAGATACCTCCACGTTCAACGAGGCCGGCGCCGTGATCATCGGGGCGCCTTTTGACGGCGGGTCGATGGCGGGTCGCATAGGCACGCGCATGGGTCCCTCTGCTATTCGCACCACGCACACGTTCTTCCAACGCCATCTGACATTGGGAGTGAGGCCGCTGGAGGACCTGAAGGTTGTTGATATCGGCGACGTCCACATGCCGCCCGCTGATATCTTGAAGAGCCTGGACCGGCCGAGATGAACGCCATTGTCGTCGTCATCGATAGCCTTCGCGCCGACCATGTGGGCTGCTACGGCAATCCGTGGATCCGTACGCCAACACTTGACGCACTGGCGAAGGAGAGTGTCGTCTTCACGAGGGCCTATCCTGAGTCGGTCCCAACCATCCCGATGCGCCGCGCGCTTCATACGGGCTTACGGACTTGGCCCTTCCGCGAGTGGGTTCCGCAACGGGCGGAATACGTTCGAGTCTACGGCTGGCAGCGGATTCCAGAGGACCAGATAACCCTGGCGGAGGTGCTGAACGGAGAAGGCTACCAGACAGGACTCGTTACGGACACCCACCCGTACTTTGCTGCGTCGATGAACTTCCAGCGCGGCTTCAGCCAGTGGCGATGGGTGCGAGGCCAGCAAGCGGACTCATACGGCCCGACCAGCCTGGTCGATCAGGAACGCGTCGATGAATTCATTCCGCCCGATCTTGGTGATATTGAACGGCAAATCATGGGCTGGATCATCAGGCGCCATCTGGCGAACCAGATGGATCGAAATAAGGAAGAGGACTATCAGGCGCCTCGCGTCTTCGCCGAGGCTATGCGCTGGCTGGAGCAGAATCACCGCACCAAGTTTTTTCTTCTGATCGACTGTTTCGATCCGCACGAGCCCTGGGACCCGCCGCGAGAGTATGTGGACATGTACGATCCCGGCTACAGGGGACGGGAGATCATCGTTCCCCGCTACGGGCCGAGCGACTACCTTTCTACGGCAGAACTGAAACACATGAGGGCGCTGTACGCTGGTGAAGTCACAATGGTCGACCGCTGGCTGGGAGCCTTTCTGCAGCTCGCGCGCGATATGCGGCTTCTTGAGGACAGCATCCTTATCGTCACGTCTGACCACGGCGTCCAGCTCGGCGAACACGGGCTCACGGGGAAGGTCTCGAAGGGACTGTGGTGTGAGCTCATGGATGTGCCTCTGATGGTTCGATGGCCGGACGGCAGAGGGGCAGGAACACGCATCGACGCGTTCGCGCAGCATCAAGACATCGTGCCCACGCTACTCTCTGCCCTGAAGCTGGAGTCGTCGATGCCCCTGGATGGGGCGGACCTCGCGCAGATCGCGAAGGGAACGGCGCCAGCGAGAGAATACGTTGTTTCTGGCTTCGACGACTACGTGTGGTATCGCGACGACCGCTGGGTGTACATCGGCCAGAATGACGGCACGCCACTTCAGCTGTTCGACATCCAACAAGACCCGCTGCAGATGAACGATCTTCTACGAACGGAGCAAGCCAGGACGCGGGAGGTGCAAGAACGCATTCTCCGCGAAGCAGGCGGGCCTATTCCTTCACACCGCGACAAAATACGAGCGCTTGACGCCTCGTGGTGGCGCGTGTGATTTAGCGCAGCATCGAGCACCCCAATCAACTGGAGGCCGCCATGCAGAAGAGCAGATTATCGCGACGCAAGTTCTTGACGGGCGCTGCTGCTGTCGCGGGCGCTGGGCTGGCGGCAGCGTGTAGCGGCAGCAAGGAAGGAAGTCGCGGGACATCTCAGCGGACGCCGACCACTGGCAGCGGTCAACCGAAGCGAGGCGGGGTCATCCGCATGGCGACTACCGCGCCGGCCCTCAGCCTGGACCCTCACGTTGACACAACCCTTGGGGCAACGGCCGACATGTACATGTATGGCCACGCCGTTCACGCCACCGATTGGGGCGAGAGAATGTACGGCGACCTGGCGCAGAGTTGGGAAGTGGTTGACGGGGTCAACTGGGCCTTCCACATCAGGCAGGGTGCGCGCTTTCACAATGTGCCGCCCGTGAACGGCCGCGAGGCCACAGCAGGCGATATCGTCTACAGTTTCAAGCGCCTTGAGTCGATACCCGGGTCCAACCTTGTCGGCTGGAGCGACTGGATAGACCGGTATGAGGCTCCGGATGACCGAACCCTGACCGTCCACACTGCAAAGCCCTACGCTTACACGTTGCTGAACATGGGCGGCCCGCGGATGGCGGTCGTGCCGAAAGAAGCCGTTGATTCGTTCGGAGACCTGAAATCGAACGCAATCGGAACGGGGCCCTTCCTGCTCAAGAGTTGGAGCCCCAACACTGGCATAGAAGTCGAGAGGAATCCCGGCTACTACGATGCCGAGATTCCCTACCTCGACGGGCTGAAATGGAACGTGATGTCTGACGATTCATCCATTCAGGCGGCGTTTCGCTCTGGCGCGATAGACCTCTACGGAGCGCCTGACAGAGCCAGGGCAGAAAGCGTGTCATCGGTGAGCGGAGCGAGCAGCCAGAGATTCCTTAGCCGGGCATATGCCGTGCTCGTGTTGAACGCTGTACGCACTCCCGCTTTCAAAGACGAACGGGTGCGAGAGGCCGTCGACCTGGCGCTGGACCGCGATGCCATGATTCAAAAGCTCTTTCTGGGCGGCGCGGAGCTAGCCGGACCGGTGCCTCCATCGTGGGATACGGCCCTACCGGCGGACGAGATCAAAAAGGCGTACACCAGAGATGTACCCAAGGCAAAGCAGTTGCTCTCGGCTGCGGGCCAGGAGGAACTGGGTTTCAAAGTGCTTTGCGCCAGCTACGCCGACAACGCGGACCGCGCCTCGATCATCCAGCAGAATCTGAAGGACGCTGGCATCAGCGTGGAATTGCAGACGGAGGAGATCGGGACGTGGTTCGCCGACTTGTATGCGGTTAACTACGAGGCAAATACTTTCGCCCACCTAGCCTACTTGGGAGACGGCATCCCGCTGCAGAGCCATTATTCGACGGGCTTCAATCGCGCCATGTTTCTGGGCATCACCGATCAAGAAGTGGACTCGCTCCTGCTCCAGGTACAGACAACGATCGACGACAGCGCAAGGAAGCAACTGGCGTGGGAGGTGCAGCGCAAGGTCCTTCAACGCCATGGTCCGACTCTGGTGCTCTACGAGCCGTATGGCTACTTCGTGGCGTATGACTACATCAAGAACTACACGCCTAGCCCCTGGGTCTTCGGCATGTACAAGTACGACATGTGGCTCGATAAGGGATAACGATGCCAGCGGGCTGGGACTAGATCAGCGCCGCCCGGTGCATCTGATGGAAACTCGAGCGGCATATCACTGATAGGCTGAGCCGGCGGGCGCGGGTGGAGCCGAAGACAGCTTCCCGGAGTTGTGGTGCGGCGTGGCGGTGGACACCGTGGCCGGCGAGCAATCATCGGGCGCTGGCCGTACGCCGCTTTGCCGAGGGTGCGGATGCTGCGCACATCCGCGGGCGAGGATTCCCGCCGCAGCGGCTGAATTCACAGAATTGCCCCCTCCTCCTTGAAGCGCCCGATATTCTCCCAGTCGTAGCCAAGCGCGACCAACACCTCTTCCGTGTGCTCTCCGACCTCCGGCGCGCACGACCTGACCTCTGCCGGGTGCTCGACGAACTTCACGGGCGTCATCGTGACCTTCACATCCGGCTTGGCAGGGTGTTTCAGACTGACGAAGAAGTCATTGGCGAGCGCCTGCGGGTCCTCGACAACTTCGTGCGGCGATCGCACACGACCGTAGATCACGTTGTTTGCCCGGAAGATGGACTCCCACTCCGCCATTGTCCTAGTAAGCAACACCTCATCGATGAGCCGGATAAGCTCTTCGCGGTTCCAGAACCTGTTCTCCACCGTATCGAACCGTGGATCGTTCTCCCACTCAGGATGTCCCAGCGCCCGGCAGAAATCACGCCAGGAGAGGTCGGGCTGGAGCATCGCCGCCCAGAACCACTCGCCATCGGCCGCCTGATAGCTATTCCATAACGGGTTCCTCGCCGACGTGCGGTCGTGCCTTTGCGCTTCACTTCCCATAAGCGCCACCTGCATATCTTCGGCCATTGTCCATACGCCCGTATGATAGAGCGAGAACTCGACCTTCTGGGCCTCCCCGGCGAGGTTGGCGCGATAGAGCGCGGCCAGTAGACCACTCACCATGTGCGCGGCAGTGACCCGGTCCATCACGCCGCCGCGCTGCGGGGCAGGGATGCTCCCCGGTTCGCCGATCATGTACATCAGCCCGGAACGTGCCCACGCCGCTGAGTAGTCGAACCCGCGCTCATCCTTGTCCGGCCCTGCCGTCCCGTAGCCGGTCAATACTCCGTACACCAGACGCGAATTGACCTGTCGCAATGCCTCGTAGTCCATCCCCAGCTTCGCCAGCGCCCCTACCTCGTAGTTGGAGAAGAATATGTCTGCCCATGCCACTAGTCTGTGCATGATTTCCTGTCCCGACGCCGTCCGCAGGTCTAGGGCCACGCCCTTCTTGCCGCGGTTCAGGAACTGGAAATATGTGTGCACGTAGTCCGAGCTCTCGACCCAGGCGATCTCCTCGGGGGTTATCGGATGCCCGAAGCCGCGCGCCATCTCCCCGGTAAGCGGCTCGACCTTTATCACCTCCGCGCCCCAGTCCGCGAACGTCGCGCCTGCGGCGGGCGCAGCCACCACGTGTCCCATCTCCAGTACCTTCAGCCCTTCGAGCACACCTGACATGCAAGACTCCTCAGTGTCGGGACGCATAGCTGATGCCTTCCCCGTGATCCGGCAGACCATGTGGCAGGGAGCAGTCAAGGCTTCAACAAGACGGCGATGTTCGTCTGGTCATGCAGAGAGTCGAATGCACGTTGAGCATCGGCGAGAGGGATAACCTCCGTGATGGCTGGCTTGATGTTCACTCGCTTGTGCTCCAGGAGCTTCAACGCCGGCACCATCTCCTGCCCGACGTGAAGGGCGCCTTCTATCCGGACTTCCTTCACCTGCCACGTCCCCGTGTCGAGCGATGCCACAGCGGCCGCCGGCCCCTGCCGGGCAGTCGGCATGCTCGCCCTGGCAGTCCAGGTGTCAGTGGCCGGGTCGTATTCCTTGACGGTTGCGAGGAAAGAGTCGTTATAGCCGCCGATGGCATAGATCTTGTTGCTGACGGCCACCGTCGCAAGCATGTAGCGCGCGGTAGGCATGCTCGCCTTGGCAGTCCAGGTATCAGTCGCCGGGTCGTACTCCTCGACGGTTGCCAGGGAAGACCCGTTATAGCCGCCGATGGCATAGATCTTGTTGCTGACCGCAGCGGCCGCCAGGTAATACCGGGCAGTCGGCATGTTCGCCTTGGCTGTCCAGATGTTGGTTGCCGGGTCGTACTCCTCGACGGTTGCCAGGTAAGAGCCGTTCCAGCCACCGATGGCATAGATCTTGTTGTTCACGACCGCCGCCGCCAGTCCATACCGGGCAGTCGGCATGCTCGCCTTGGCAGTCCAGATTTCTGGTGTGAGTAGGTGCGTGCCGGTGAACGCGTATCCGGCAGGTGGAATAGCCGTATCACCTAGAATCGAAAACCCGGATGGGACGCCAGATAGCTCACTGGCGTGCAGCCCATCAACCTTGTCGGCGTCCAGCCCGGTCCAGGTGCCCGCCGGCAGCTCGATCTCGGTGTAGGGGTGCCCCGGGTTCGGCACGGATGGGTTAGCCGACGCTGTGCCCGCGGGCAGAGAACGGGCGCTTGGCGCGAAGAGGATGCCCGCAGCAAACGCCCCCAATACCACGACCAGAATGACGAGAGATCTCGCACTCTTCGCATGCCACATCCTGACACCTCCTTTGTGTTCAGGTGCTACCGTTCGTGCTCGATGAGATGAATGACAATACGGCTAGGAGCAAGCGGGGTTAAGCGGCCTGGCCACTGAGCCAGGGCCGAGATGGTGTCCGGGAGCCAGCGAGCACCCATACTTCTGGCCTTTCGGAGAAGCGTTTCTTACCAGTCAGGCGGTGACGGTTCGACGATGCGCCCTACGACCACGATTGCCAATGCTCAGGCCAATTCCTGTGAGCTGTCGTCGAATGAGAACGCAGGCGGCGACAAATGACGGAGCCGGGCATGTCAAACTGAGTTCAGAGAATGCTGGCCCTAGGTGGCGGTTGATGCCGCCCCAAGCGCTACAGCAGCATCTCCATCAGCTGGCGGGCGTGACCCAACCTCCCTGTTGGCAGCGTCAAGCAGCGGGGATTTCAGAGACGAGCCACCAGTGTGGCAAGTATAGCGCTACCGAATCGCTTGTCACGTGGCTGGATGGATCGCATTCGGCCATAGGAGAGTGCCACCAAGCAGGCAGAAGGGCACCCACAATGTCCGGATCGTGTCTGTTGAAGGGCGCAGCGGTGAGCGCTAGGTCTGCCAGTGCAGCTCGTACAGCCGGACCGGCTTGTCAAGTCCCTTCAGGGCAGCTTCCCCTTGATCGGAGAATGCGAAGCCTTTTCCAGCGGCAAGCTCCTGGACAACGTTGGAGGCTAGTATCTGGCAGGGCTGGGCGTGTGCACACACGCGGGCCGCCAGGATGACCGCTGTGCCGAATAGGTCCTGGTCCTCCGCCACCGGCTCTCCTGCGTTCAGGCCGATACGGACGCGTATCGGCGTCTCCGGGTGCTCATCATCGTGGGCGGCGAAGGCCCGCTGCATGGCGATGGCGCATTCCAGCGCCCGCGTCGCCGATGAGAACGACGCCATGAAGCCGTCGCCCATCGCCTTCACCTCCGCGCCGCCGTGGCCCCGCAGCGCCTCCCGCACGATGCGCTCGTGGTTTCGCAGCACCTCCCGCGCCTTGGCGTCACCCAGCCGTTCGGTCAGCGCCGTGGAGCCCTCCACGTCGGTGAAGAGGATGGTGACGGTGCCTTCAGGGAGCTCGTGTGCCATCATAGCCACCCGCAGCCCTGGATGAGCCCAATGTTACTGCGTTTGCTAACGATGTCAAGAGGACAGGTTCGTCTTGGCAGCCGAAAAGGATGTGCACCATGCACGCTTAGTGTGCGTTCCTGCCGTTGCCAAGGCTTCGCCGCCGTCAGCCGCGGAGGATCGCGATGCCCGACCTTTTCTCGGCGATTCAACGGCGTTGAGCAGGGCGGCGCGGGCGGGGTTCGCAGAACTACCTCGGCACACCGACCACGAGAGTCCCCCTAATTGCCACCCATCAGGTCTTTCGCGGCGGCCAGATGAAATTGGCTCATCGCGTCGTTCCCCAGCCAGGAGTATATACCTGCCACCTCTTGGCGCACCGCCAGATTGTAGGGGTCCAGCGCGACGGCCTCTTCCAGCGGCCGGTACACGTCTTCCACCGGCTCAGCCTGCAGATACACCAATTCAGCCCGGACCGACGCGAGCATCAGGATGGAATACGAATCCGGCGCAAAGTCTCGGGTCACCCGTTCATAGGTGGCCTCCGACCGTTCAAGCCAGGCGGCCGGCTCAGTCGACGCTGCTGCCAGGTCGTATTCGTACTGTCCACGGTCCAGTAGATACTGACGTTCCAGGGGATTCAGCGTAGACGCCTGTTGCGAGAGACGGACAGCGCTTTCGAGATCGCCGACGCCGGCCGCTCGCTGCGCCTCGCCGGCTGCCAAGTCGCCTCCCACGAGGGTGGCCGCCCACGCCAGCGCAGCGAAGCCGCCGACCAGCGCAGCTCCCCCGAAGGCCCAGCGAGAAGGCCAGCGCCGTCCCGTCGCTGCTTGGCAATTCGATGATGCGATGCCGCTTGCTGCACCCACCGCCGCGCCCATCAGCAGCCATAGCACCCACGTCGTCATGCCTTCCGTGAAGCCGAAGTAGAGGGCAGAAACGTAGCCGACGACTGCCGCCATCGACCCCACCAAGCCGTAGTACAGTCGCCTATCGGAACAAAGAGATGCGCTCTGCCAAGACACGGTCAACACGGCGCCCAGGAGCCAGACGAAGGCCCCCAGCCCGAGGAGACCGGTTCCGGTCCCCACGTCGAGGAAGATATTGTGGGCGCTTTCCGGCCGAACGTTGTCCGTGCCAATGCCCGGCTGGCTAGGCCGGCGATACTTGGAGAAGAGGACGGGGAAGGCGTCTTGCCCTCCCCCAAAGATAGGTCGATCCGCCATCATCTCCAACGCAGATCGCCACAGACCAACTCTCATCGCCACGGACGTCTCGGTGAAGTCGGTTGCTGACGCAATGCGCTCGGCGCCATGACTCGCTACGCTCCTACCTTGAGCCACGGTCACGAATAGAGTGCCGCCTAGGACTAGGCCGAGCAGCACACAGAGAACACCGAACCACGTCCACCGGACGCTGTGTATCAGGGAGGCTGCCAAGATGACCGCGCCTGCGGCTGCCCCAATCCAGCCGGCCCGGCTCGATGTTAGGAGTAGGGCGACCACCATCACAGCGGCTCCGACCGCCAACAGCCAGCGCCAGGCGCTCGCGCGGCCCACAAGCAGCCCCGCCGTGGCTGCCAAGCTCGCCACGAGGAAGGCACCAAGCACATCGGGTTGGCCAAACGTGGAGCCAACGCGGCCTTCTGGAATCTGTACCCACTCAATCCAGTCCAGCCCTAGCCGTTGGATCAGCGCATAGCCGGCGACCGCTGTCCCTGAGACAAACAGGCCGCCCAGCACTATGCTCAAGTCCCGGCGCGATCGTACGAAAGCGGCAGAAACCAAGAAGAGCGCGACGTAGAGAAGAGTAGGAAGCAGACCTTGGTACCGCTCACTCTCGCCGAGAATGCTAGCCCGTCGGTCAACGGCGAATGCGACGGCAACTACGTTGGCAACAATGAAGGCCAGAAGAGGCAAGACAACCGCTGCCCGAAGGCCCCAGTCCTCGCCCTTGCTACGGGGCGCCATGTATGCGATCCACAAGAGCCCGCCGCCGACGAACGCAGCGGTCGCGGCCAGCCGAGGCAACACCAGTTGGTCGGCAAGTGGCTCCACAACCACAAGAGGAACCACGACCGCCAAGAGAGCCAGCCAAAGAGCGCCGGTGGCACTGGGTAATGCGCCTGCGAGATCGGGCAGTCTCAGCAAGGTACGCAAAGCGTATTCCCATCCGGCGAGCATGTGCCGTCGGAGAGTCGGCGCACTCGAGCGACGGCCGATGCCAAAGTCCGAGAGCTCCTCACAAAAGAGGCGCGGTAAGCCAACGCCAAGTCGTCACCGAGGCCGCCGCAGGCGACCAACGACCCACGCCAAGCCAGGATAACCACCCGGGGACACCGTACACCGAGCGCTGTCTAAGCTACTGCCGCATCCAGATGGCTCGGTCGACCCCCATGTGGCTCACGAGGCCAGCTGATGGCCCCGCGGCGACGGAGGATGTCGTGGTGATACATGGCCCGGCGGCGACACTTGGCCCGGCGGTGACACACGGCCCGGCGGTGATACATGGCCCGGCGGCGACACTTGGCCCGGCGGTGACACACGGCCCGGCGGTGATACATGGCCCGGCGGCGACACTTGGCCCGGCGGTGACACCTGGCCTGGCGCTGACACCTGGCCTGGCGGTGACACACGGCCTGGCGCTGACACATGACCCGTCCGGGCTGCTGCTTTCTCCGTGGGCCCAGTCAAGTAGGGCACCGTTATAGCCACTGCTGCCACGCCAACCAGTGCCGCAACCGCGAGCACACCGACCACAAGGGGTTTAGCTGCGATCCGAGAAGTCAAGAACTGCATAACGCAACCTCCCTGTTGACGAGCACGCGAATCGGCGGGAATTCCTTTGGATGAGCCACCAGGACCGTTAGTATAGCATCGATTGGGCGCTTGTCAAGCAGCGATATCCGGCAGTTCTCCAGATAAGACCCGAGAAGTCGGCCCAGAGTGGAAAGCTTTACGATGTTGGTGTACCACTGTCTGGAGCCAAGCGTCTGGGCACAAGAACTCGCTCGGTAAGCGCAATCGACTTCGACCAGAGGTGGTGGGTGGCGACGCTGCGAGACACGATGGGGACGTGGTGTGCGTTGAGAGGTAGCGACAGCACTAGCGGGCCGCGCAAAGAAGCCTAAGGCAATGGCCGAAGAAGGATGTCTTCCATCTCTAGACGGGGTCGGGGACGTGGCTCCTCCGCCGGGTACCCGCACGCCACCAGTGCGACGATGATAATGCTCTCTGGCAGGTCAAGCAGGGCCCGCACCTCCTCACTCTGATCTACGGCGCCTACCCAACACGTGCCGATACCCATGGACGCGGCCGCCAGTACCAAATGCTCGATGGCGATGTACGTGTTCGCAACTACGCTTCGCACAACGCTGGTCCTGTCAAGCTCGCGAGCCCGCCTGGGATCGGGGAGCTGGCCGGCGAAGCTCTGCAGGATCCCAGAATCCACTAACTCGCGGTCCCGGAGCGCGCCGGAACGAGGGGAGTAGGCGTGCAGATCAGCGGCGCAGACAACCACCAATGGTGCCTTCTCAACGAAGGGATAACCTGCCGTGTGACGAAGCTTCTTCTTGTCCTCGGCGTCTACGACTATCAGGAAGCGCCAGGGCTGTCGGTTGCTGGCCGACGGCGCCAGGCGGGCCGCCTCGAGCATCCGAAGGACGAGTTCTCTCGGGATTGCCTCGGGCCGATACCTGCGAATACTTCGACGCTGACGGATCGTCTCCTCTACGGTCAACATCTTCGGCATCTCCTGACAGGTGGTTCCCAGCGAGTCTGGTGGCCTTTCTATGCTAGCGGCGACGGTCGCAGTGATCCAGTCCGACACGTCCCCCGTGAGCAGCAATCAACAGTTCATCGGGCTGGCACATCGTCCCGACTCTTCAAACACGTGGTGTAATGGTGAGAACCGCCGCCTCGCCTCGGCCGCCTCTTGCGAGTGCTCCGGCGAGTGCCAGAAGCAGAAGCTCTGCCCCCGCAGGGGAGCCTGGCGGCAGGGCTTGCCCTTCTCAGTGATCGCCATGCAAGTGCGTTCAGCCATAAGCACTCATAAGCTCTGCTTATCGGGGGCTAGCTTATCGGGCACCATCGGGCCATAGTGTGCGTCCCCGGCAAGCCGCAGAGAGAGCAGCAGACCCGATGTCGGGCCCGCCGCTCGTCTCGGACTGTCTGCTGTTATTCGGCCTGCTCCGCCTCCGGCTGCGCTGCAACCCCGGCAGCCTGCGGCTCTGCGGGCGGCTCGCCGATCGCGTTCATGGGGTCGACCATGACCGCCTCGAAGGTGCTGCTGCCGGTTTTCTCGCGGGCAGCCTTGGCGCCGGCGCAACGGCAGGAGGCCGCCGACTTCTCCGTCTTGTAGATGTGCATGCAGTGCAAGCAGCGGAAGCGCTTGACCTGGCCGTTCTTCCTGGCGCTGCGCTCTTTCTTGGGAGCCGCGGCCTTCTCCGTGATCTCCTCGGCGAGGCTCCAGAAGCGCCAGCCGTTCGCGGCCATGCCGCCCATGACGGCGCTTGCCGCCGACGAAGGGCTCTTGAACTCCCGGCCGTCCCCCAGCCGGTAGCGCAGTCCCTCCTCGGCCTGGACGACCTCGCAGACGTGAGTCGTCCCCTTGTAGCGTGCGGCCAGGCGCGTCCCGGACTCCAGGTTCCTGTTCTCTAGTGGCATCTCTCTCCCTTTCTGATTTCGTTTCCCTTGCCGGTGCGGACATACATCACTCCGGGTCGCGACGAAGTCAAGGCGAATCTCACTCTTTCTGTGCTCTTTCTCCTGTGAACGCCTCCCAGCGGCGGACGGCGACGTCGACGTAGGCCGGCTCCAGCTCCATCGCGAAGCAGACTCGCCCCGTCCGCTCCGCGGCGACGAGCGTCGTGCCGGAGCCGAGGAAGAGGTCGAGAATGACGTCCCCGGGCTTGCTGCTGTTGCCGATCGCCCTCTCGACCAGCTCTAAGGGTTTCATCGTCGGATGCAGCTCTGACTCTGCAGGCCGGGAGATGTTCCAGACGTCTCCCTGGTCGCGGTCGCCGCACCAGTGGTGGGAGGCGCCCTGGCGCCAGCCGTACCAGACCGGCTCGTACTGGCGCTGGTAATCGGCGCGGCCGAGGACGAAGCGGTCCTTCGCCCAGATGATGGTGTCCGACCAATGGCCGCCGAGCTCCTCAAGGACGTGAGAGACGACCGGCCACTCCTTCGTGCTCATGCAGACGTAGAGGGCGCCGTCGACATGCTGAAGGAGGTTCTGCGCCCAGGCCCGCACGAATGCTTCCCAGGCCTCTGAGCTGAGGGCGTCGTTGGCGATGCGACGCCGGCGGCTTCCTCTCTGCTGACCACCGTGGTCGCCGAGGCCGACATTGTAGGGAGGGTCGGTGAAGGCCATCGCAGTCTTCTTCTCGCCCAGCAAACGCTCCATGTCTTCGACGTTCGTTGAGTCACCGCAGAGCAAGCGGTGATCCCCCAGCCGCCACAGATCGCCACGTTGGGCAACGTGTGCGGCTCGGGCGGCTTCCAAAGCGGCGTCGAGGTCGAACGTCTCCACCCGTTCCTTTTTCTCACGCACGTCGAGCGACTTGAGCAGCTTCCCCAACTCCTCCTCGCTGAAGCCCGAGAGGGAGAGGTCGATATCCTCGACCGGCCTGAGTTCGGCCAGCATGCAGGCGAGAAGCTCCTGGTCCCACTCGCCGCTGATCCGGTTCAGAGCGAGGTTGAGGAGGCGGGACTGCTCGACGGAGAGGTCGAGGAAGATGACGGGCACGGTCTTCCAGCCCAAGCGCCGCGCCGCCAGCAGCCTCTGGTGGCCGCCGATGACCACGCTGTCGGCCTTGCGGGCGAGCACTGGCTGGACGAAGCCGAATTCACGCAGGCTCCGCGTCAGCGCCTCCAGCTCCTCTTTACCGATGCGACGCGGGTTTGCCGGATCGGGGTGCAGCGATTCGGCGTCTACGCTCTCGATTTCGACTGCGGCTGTTGCTGTGGTCATCATCCGTCTCCTTGCAGCTCCTTCCGGTACTCTTCAATCGCAATCACCGCTGGACTCTCTTCCTGTTCGGTTTTTCGTTCGTGCGCGACCCCGGCCCGTAGACGCGCCACAGGCGTCAGGCACAGTTGCCGGCCCAAATCCGCCAGAGTCTGCTCGGCGTCCTGCTTCATGAACCAGAGCGGATTGCGGACCAGGTGCCCGCGTGCCCCTTTAAGCAGCTTGCCCGAGCGCTCCAGCAGCCCCTGCAACTCCACCCAGTCGGACCAGGCCGTGCAGTAGCGGATGAGGACGGCCCTGTCGATGGTGGCGACCAGTCCGGCTTGCTCCAGTTCCCCGATGATCCGCCGCCATTCGGCCTTCGCCTCAGGCGGTAGGTCCCGCGGCATAGCCGGACGGGAAATCGTTACCGACTTGCCGCTCGTCTGGCGCCGGTTGCGACGGCGGGCGTAAGGCTGGGGAAGCGGCCCCCTCTCACCCATTCAAGGCCTCCCTGTACTTGTGATCTTTTTCAGGAAAACCCGTACGCGGTCGGAGAGTGGTTCGCCAGCGGTCCCCCTCTGGGTATCCTCCAAAAAATCCGACCGGCACCGGTCGGCTCGATGCGACTTGACGCCTACGTATTCGGTGGTGGGCGTGGCTGTTGCTGTGTCGGTCATTCTCTTACTCCTTGCTCAATCCTTCCCCTGCAGCATTCGCTCCAGCCAGTCGTGGTCGTCATCTTGAAGAGGCAACGCCGAAACCCGGCTGCGGCTGGATGGTGACATGCCGAACTCCGTCAGCAGGGCCCGCATCTGTTCCATCGCTCGGTTGGCGACGGCGAGATAGGGGCTTTGCATGGGGAAGCCGTTGGGGCTCTTCACCATGACGCCGTAGGTCCGGAGCGCCTCCTCCGCCTCCACCCAGCGCGCCCAGGCCTGGCAGTAGAGGGCGAGGGCACCGCGGTCGATGTGAGTCAGGAGATGCAGCTTCTCCAGAAGGGGTGCCACTCGCTCCCATTCCTTCTTTGCCTCAGGAGAGAGATGGTCCGGACGGGATGGTATGGCGGGTAGTGGATCGGGCTCCTTCTCGTTGAGCCGGCGCTTCCCCGGGTTGCCCTCCAGGACCTTCAGCTTGGTCGGCCTGGGCTTTCGCCCCTGTCTGCCCCTGTATCCAGCCATCTCAGAGCCCCTTACTCCCGCCCATACCCCCCTGCCTCATTTCGCGGACGCATACGAGTTGCTGCCGCCCGGTCTAGACACAAACGACATCCAGAGATTCCTGTGGCCGTCCCCCTCGGGGGCATGGAGCACGATTCACTCATGGTGTGCGTCTCCTTGAGTCCGGATCGGGTGACGGGTGACGGGTAGTGATGGGTATTCCCATGTTTTCTCGCGTAACGTGATCTGATATAAGGAAAACATCGTTTTCGTGATCGTCAGGTTCAAAACCCGTCACCCAACCCGTCACCTTGCTCATGTCTGCTGCTCCCGTGCGCTTCTATCGGACAAAAGCCCGACCCCGTGATAGGATTTCCCCGACCTGGTGTGGCGCTTCTCAAAACGCTCACTCATGCTGCGGCCGAAAGCCACCGTGCTTAGGACTTCGCGCTCTCGCATTCCCTGCTCCGAGGCCCATTGCCGGTAAGCCTCGTAGAGTTGCCCGGCGCTGGCGACGAAGCAGCTCCCGACGGCGCACCTCTCCTCGATGAACTCAGCCAGCGGGTCCGACTCGACGCGGTAGCTCTCGGTCGCCGATTCAACTGCACCTGGCGGCTCCAGACCTTCCCTTTGCCAGGCGAGAGCGCCGTTGACGGCCCAGTTCAAGATGCCTGGCAACTCCATGCGCAGTGTCTCGGTCAGATGCCGATCGGCGTCGTGAGTGAAGCGTCGCGTAAACGGGATGAGCCTCACGCGCCGCCAGAAACCGTAGGAGTCGTCACGCACGCGAGGACGGTGATTCGCGGCCAGCCAGAGCTTGCAGACCGGCTGGAAGGTGAAGAACTCGCCGTGCAGGAAGCGGGCAGTGACAGGGTCCCCGCCAGTGAGCGCTTTGAGGCGCGCCTCATTCAGACGCACAGCCTCGTTCGTCTCTGAGGCGGTGACGAGCCGTTTGCTGACCAGTGCTGCCAGGTCGTTGGGGATGCTGCTTCGGTCTGCCAGCTCAAAGGTAGAGAAGGGTGAATTGTAGGCGTAGCTTCCGGCCATTGCCCGCAGCGTAGTCAAGAAGACGCTCTTCCCATTGGCGCCGGAGCCATGACACATGAACAGGCACTGTTCGGAAGTGTCCCCGGTAAGGCTGTAGCCCACCGCCCGAGCGATGAAGCTGATCAGCTCGCAGTCAGCGCCGAACACCTCTTCCAGAAAGCGCTCCCAGCGGGGGCACGGGGCGTCTCGGTCGAAAAGGGCGTCGCTGTGCAGGGTGATACGGTCTCCTCGGTGGCCCTCTCGTAGCTCGCCGGTGTGAAGGTCGACCACCCCGTTTGCCGCTCCCAGCAGCCAGGGGTCTCTGTCCCAGTTGTCACCGGCATCGCTTATGGGTGCCTCGGTTTGTGCCTGCGCCAGCATCGCGTCGAGCCGTTGCCGGTTCTCGCTCCCGATGGCGAAGGTGGACTCCCGCTTGCGCTCGTCGAGGTCTTCAAAGAGGTCAGCGGCCGACGAGTACCTTTCCCTGGCTGTCCCTTTTGCCAGGCGCCGAACCTCAGCGTCTGCGTCTGGTCGCCACCAATGGCCGCTCCAGATGAGCCAGCGCTTGCGGCGGTGGTCGTAGCGAACGTGGTCGCCGTGGCACTGTGCAAAGAGCTCACCGTTCCCAGCATCAGTTCGGGGAAAGGCCCGCTCCCTCTGTGAGGAAGCTCCATTGGATGAGAGCAACGAAGACTTGCCCAGCCGGTTGCCACCAATGCCCAACGCGGCCTTCCACTCCTGCCAGCCCATACGGTCGCCTTCCGGGTGGAAGCACTTCCCCGCAAGAGGACCATCTGGCAGCAGCTGGCCGACGCCGCACTCAAATTGACGGCCATCATTGTGGAATGGGCACTCACGAACGTGGTACCACGTGATACCCGCTGCATCTGGTGGCTGCTCGCGGTATTCGATGCCATGCTGCTGGAGTAGCGCCGCGAGCCGGACTGGTGATCCCTTGCTCTTCGCCCCAGCACTGTGTTGCCTTATGCTGTCCTTCGGGACTGTGGATGCTAACGCCGCCAGCAACTCACGCGAGACGGGCGCGAGCGTCTCGGGAACGGATTCGAGACGCGAGCGCCGGTGGGGCCGGTCGGGGGTAGCGTCGCCTTTGACCTTGAGAGTCCCGACGAGCCCAACGAGACGGGCCGAGTTTGCCACTGCCGTGTCAACGTGCGCACGGTCAGTATCGAACATCGCCGACAGGGTGCTGAGAACGCTGCGGACCGTCTCAAGAGATGCCGGGTCGTTTGGCAGATCTAGAGGATAGAGGGCATAGTAGCCGTTGCCCGACATCGCTGTAATGGGCTCGGGCCAACGCTGACCCGATAGGAAGGTTGTGACGGAGTTGAGAACAGTCTGCGCTGCTTCCAGTTCGGAATCAGTGCTGCTGATCCCGCCTGGCCTGACGGCATCGATATCAAGGAGGAGCCAACGCCGACGTAGTACGTCGTCGTCCGAGGTGGTCGCGTCAGCCCGTGCAACGATGCGGTTGTTGGCGCGGGCTAGGAGGGCAGGGTTAACGGAGTTCAGAGAGACGTAGAGGTTGGCACGGCCGTCCCATCTGGCTGCAGCAGCGGCTAGCTCGTCAGGAGAGTCGAAGTAGCCAGACGCGGTATGGCCATAGCGATTGTGTCTGGGGATGCGCAGCTCTCGGACATCGCCAGGGCTCCAGAGGATGTGCAGGAACCGTTGGACGTCACCAGGTGAGCCACCTGGCTGGCGACCATCCACAAGAGATAGACCACGCGCAGTGGTCACTTGTGCCGCCTCCTCTCGGGAGGCGGGCCAACCATGCCCTAGGCGCTACGCAATACGTAGCGAGGGGCGTTTGCGGCGAGGGAGCCCGACACCCCTCGGGGTCGCCAGTCCTACCTCGACCAGTCCCCTTGCCAGGCTCCTGCAGAGCGCCCTGCACCGTTGTCCTGCGATACCCGTGATCCGGCCCGTCGGCGCGACCCACACCGCTCCCCAGGTGGTCCGAGATGAACCAGACCGCCTACTTTCGTTCCGAGATGCGAGCGAAGGGACGCTGCACCGCGTCGCTCACTACCCTCACGCGCTCCATCAGACGGCGGAAGTTGGCGAAGTTCAGGCTCTGCGCACCGTCGGACAGGGCGCGGTCTGGATTAGGATGGATCTCCACCATCAAGCCGTCCGCTCCCGCCGCTATCGACGCCATCGACATCGGCTCGACGAGATACCAGCGGCCTGTGCCGTGGCTCGGGTCGGCGATGACCGGCAGGTGGCTAAGCCTCTTCGCCAGCGGTATCGCCGCCACGTCCAGAGTGAAGCGCGTGCCCGTCTCGAACGTCCGTATCCCCCGCTCGCACAGGATCACCTGCTGATTGCCGCGCGCCAGGACGTACTCCGCGCACAGCAGCCACTCCTCAACCGAGCAGGCCATGCCGCGCTTCAGCAGCACCGGCTTGTCGGAGTTGCCGACTTCGTCCAGCAGGAAGTAGTTCTGGGCGTTGCGCGTCCCAATCTGCAGCAGGTCGACGTGCTCAGCCACGACCTCGACGTCGCGCGGGTCCATCACCTCGCTCACCGTCGGCAGGCCGTAGGCGGCGCCCGCCTCGGCGAGGATACGCAGCCCCTCGTCGACGAGGCCGCGGAAGGCGTGCGGGCTGCTGCGCGGCTTGAAGGCGCCGCCGCGCAATATGTGGCCGCCGGCCTCCTTCACCACCTGCGCCGTCGCCATCATCTGGTCCGGCGTGTCCACCGAGCACTGCCCGGCGATGACTACCGTCGACCCGCCGCCTATTTCGACGTTACCGACCCTGACGACGGTATCCTGTGGCTTGAGCTCGCGACTCGCCAGCTTATACGGTTTGGAGATGGGCACCGTCTCATCCACGCCGGGGAGGCCACGCAGTTCCTCCGACAGCTCAGGGTAGATGTGCCCTACAACGCCGATAACGGTCCGCTCGACGCCTACACTCATGTGGGCAGAAAGACCCGCCTCCCGCAGGTGGTCGAGCACCGTCTGTAGCTCTTGTTGGCTATGCTCTTTTTTCATTACCACCATCATCGCTAACTGCTCCCAGCGTCATCCTTGCGGATGGTACTCTTTGTCGGATCGGAGAACGCGGGCCCCTCTGAGGTAAACGTGGACGATCTCATCAGAGCGCTTCTCCGTGTTGATGAGGAGGAGCATGCGCACACAGCGGTCGAGACTCCCGGGAACTGCGATCTCGTTGCCGCACATCAACGGCACATCGCTCCAGCCCATCTCGCGGGCTGCCCTTGCTGGGAAATCGGCGTCGAGGTCGTTGGTGGTAGTGAAGAGCGCCGCCGCTACGTCCTCGGGGCGGACGCCGTTTGCAGCGACCATTTCCTCAAGGAGTTCGCGGCTGGCTGCCAGGATGCGATGCGAAGTATTGCTATCTACGGTGATAGCGCCTCGGATACCTCTGCAGAGCACGCGGCTACCAGCTCTCGAACACGCCGGCCGTTCCCGTTAAGGGGGCCCTGCGTGAAGCGGGTCAAACACGCCGGCCAGGAAGGCATACGGGCGGCTACGACGGCGGGCGTGGCTTTCCGCCCCGACACGTATCGTCGCAGCCTTTGACCTAGTTCCTCCCATGGCCGGTTGGCACCTCGGCATGAATCTTGCGCTCTATCGCTTAAGTATCGGCCGCCGCGCTGCCTTCACGACGGCAAACCGGCGGACGAAACAGACGACGCAACGCTAACGCCGCGCGTCGCCGTTACGTAGTGCCATGCTACCATAACTCAGGCGCCGCGCAAAGCCCCCGGCAGCTATTGGGTCGCCAGCGTGACTGTGAAGCTGATGAGGTTGAACGTGAAGTGGGCGGCGATTGTCGTCCAAAGGGAGCCGGTGTAGGCGTATCCGGCCGCGAACAGCATGCCGACGACCGTAAACGGTATCAGCGTCGTCGGTTGGCCGTGCGCGAGCGAGAACAGGAAGCCGCTAATCAGCGCCGCGCCGAGGAAGGTGAATCGTTTCGACAGTCCACCAAAGACGAATCCGCGGAAGAACGTCTCTTCCACCAGCGGCGCCATCGCCAGCGCCAGGATGCCCGCCAGCACCACGAACGCCTTCTCGTCGAAGACGTCCTCTCCCAGCGTGCTCTTCGGCAGGAATTTGTTGCCGCCGATGGCGTCGGCGATGATCGCGTAGGCTTCGACCGTCACGAAGGCGCTGATCACGATCACCACCGGCACCCAGGCCTGCTTCAGCGTCAGCGGCCGGAAACCGAGGGCGCTCCAGCGCGCACGGTACTTGAAGACGGTCAGCGCAACGACGATGGCGAACAGCGCCGCCTCAAAGGGCAGGCTCGCAGCCAGGCTGACTTCCGTGGCGCGCTTGGTGTTGGTGACATCAATGCCGGCGGCTGCGGCCACGACCAGCGCCGCCACGGGGATGAAGATGACAGCGGCGGCCGCCAGCGCGATCCCCTGAACGACCTCGCGCGGGCCCCAGACGATGCCTTCGCGCCAGTCGGACTTCCGCCGCTCCGACTGCGGGCCGGGCAGATCAGGTTGCTCAGGCTGATCGTACTCAGACGTCATTCAGGGAAGCCCTTCTCGTGAAATGGCCCCCTCAGGGGCGACACCTCATTATCGACGACGGACACGGCTCGGGCAATCAATTCGTAGCGGCGCATGGCCATGCGCCCCCAACATGCTGCGTCTCCGATAGGGCGCTACACCAGCAACTCCCGGGCCTTGCGCTTCACGTCGCCGGCAAGGATGAGCTCCTCGCCGGCGAGGACGGCGTCGACGCCGCAGGCTGCCAGCCGCTCGACGTCGGCGCGCTCAGCAATGCCGTGCTCGCTGATGACGACCACGCCCGCCGGGATGAGCGGTCGCATTCGCTCCGTCGTCGAAAGGTCCGACGTCTGCGTCTCGTAGTCCATGTTCTCGATGCCGATGATCCGTGCGCCGGCGTCGAGCGCCCGCCTAATCTCGTCCTCAGTATGAGCTTCCGGCAGGCACTCCATGTCGAGCTCGGAGGCCAGGGCCATCAGCTCGCGAAGCTGGCCGTCGGAGAGGATGGCCGGCAGCAGCGCGACGGCGTCGGCGCCGAACGCGCGCGACTCCCACATGTGGTAGGGGTCGAACAGGAAATCGCGACGCAGGATGGCGGGCCGCCCGCCCGGGTAGTAGCCGTCGAGGATGTTCCGCGTCTGCAACAGGTGCTCGACGGCCCCCATATAGTGCTTCGTCTCCGTGACGACGGCGACGGCCGTGACGCCGCTATGGGTGTAGGCGCGGGGGAGGCCCTGCCGTTCGATGTCGTTGATGATCCGGCCTCTGCCGGGAACGGCCTTTTTGATCTCGGCGACGAGCTGGACGCGTCTGCCGCCGCTGAGGGGGCCGCGCGGCCCTTCAAGGACGGCCCGCATGAGGCTCCACTGCTCGGCGCGGCCTTCCTTCTGGTCAGTGATCTGCTTTATCCGCCGCTTCAGTGAATCGAGCGGCTCCTTCTCCTGTCGATACGGCAGATCCTCCCGCTTGGCGGCGAGCACGGCCTCCAGGAATGGCTGGCTGGTCATAGCATTCCCAGTATGCGCGAGAACCGCATTTCTAGTCGAGGAGCGGGGCCGAGGTGCGGGTAAGCAGGCGACTCACAGGTCGTACGTGCCTTCGGAGCGGCGGCGGACGCGGAGGACGACGACGAGCCTGGCCTTGTCCGACACGGTGTAGAGCGCGCGAAACCTGCCAACGCGCAGTCGCCACGTCGGCGGCGCGGGGCCCTTCACTTTGAGGACGCCGTGCGGCCGCGGCTTATCTCTCAGGTCCGCCAGGGCCTGCGCGATACGGGCGGCGTCGTTCTTCGGCAACCCGTCTAAGTCGCGCACGGCGTGCGGGCTCAGGTCTATCTTGTATGGCAATCCCGCGCCTCTGCATGTATTCTTCCAGGGTCACGGCGGCTTCTGGATTAGCGGCGTACTCCCCGAATGCCCCCTCGGCAGCGATGGCGTCGAGCTCGTCCTCGAACGTCTTGTCGAGCGCATGGCGTATCAGGGCCGCCATCGTGGTCCGCTTGCGGAACGCGAGCAGCCGCAGGCCCTCGTGCATCTCTTCGTCCAGGTAGACCATCAGCTTCTTCATCATAATTCCTCCCATCGCGCGAGGGTATGATGACATATATATCTCACGATGTCAATATGTCATGACATATAAAGCGCCATAAGAAAGCACCATAAGACGTAGGGGAGGTCTTCAGACCTCCCGCCGCGTTCCAGATGACAGTGCGGGAGGGCTAGAGCCGCTCCCCTACATTGAATACCTAGGCCAAGTAATTCAGCCGCAGGGCCGCGCGCACCTCCGACATCGTCTGCTCAGCGACACGCTTCGCATAGCCGCTCCCTGACGCCAGCGCCTCGCGCACCAGCGCCGGCTGCGCCTCGTAGCGGGCGCGACGCTCGCGAATCGGGTCCATGAGGGCGTTGAGCGCCCCCGCCAGCTTCTGCTTCACCTCGACGTCGCCCACCTTGCCGGCGACGTAGCGCTCCTTGAGGTCTTGCACCTCCGCTTTGTCCGGGTTGAATGCGTCGTGGTACATGAAGACGGGGTTGCCCTCGATGTGGCCCGGGTCGGTCGCATGGATGCGCGTCGGGTCGGTGTACATGCGCATCACTTTCTGCGTGACGGTTTCGGCGTCGTCCTTGAGGTAGATGGCGTTGTTCAGCGACTTGCTCATCTTCGCCTGGCCGTCGATACCGACGAGCCGCGGCACGCGGCCCACAAGCCCCTCCGGCTCAGGGAACACCTCGCCGAAGAGGCGGTTGAAGCGACGCGCCACTTCCCGCGTCATCTCCACGTGCGGCGACTGGTCCTCGCCGGTCGGCACGAGGTTCGCCTTGGGCATGAGGATGTTCGCGACCTGCATGACCGGATAGGTGAAGAAGGCGACCGGCACGGCATCCTTCGAGCGCGACTCCAGCTCGTCCATCTCCGCCTTGAGCGTCGGGTTGCGCTGGAGACGGCCGAGACCGACGTACCAGCTCAGCCAGACCGTGAGCTCCGCATGCTCCGGGACCAGGCTCTCGATGACGAAGTGGCTGCGCTCCGGGTCGAGGCCGACAGCCAGCCAGTCGGTGGCGATCTCGAAGACCGCCCGCCGCACAGTGTCGATGTCGTCGGCATAGTCGGAGACCTGGTAGTCGGCGATGAGGAAGAAACACTCGTATTCATCCTGTAGCCGCACCCAGTTTTCGAGCGCGCCGGCGTAGTGGCCGAGATGGAGCGGGCCGGTGGGCCTGATCCCCGTAAGGATGCGTTTCCTGTCCATGCGACGTTCGGGCAATCCCTCCTAGACCTGGGGCAGATGCGCCAGCGCCTCCTTCATCTTCTCTTCGGGGAAGGTGAAATCTTCCAGCTCGCCGGCGAAGTACTTGTCGTAGGACCCCATGTCGAAGTGGCCGTGGCCGCTGAGGGCAAGCAGGATGACCTTCGACTCGCCTGACTGCTTGCAGGCCAGCGCTTCGTCGATGACGGCGCGGATGGCGTGCGCGGGCTCCGGCGCCGGCACGATGCCCTCGGTGCGCGCGAACTGGACCGCCGCCTCGAAGACAGCGTTCTGGTGATAGGCCCTGGCCTCCACTATACCCAGCCGCTGCAGCTCGCTGACTATCGGCGCCATGCCGTGATAGCGCAGCCCTCCGGCGTGGATCGCCGGCGGCACGAAGGTGTGGCCGAGGGTAAACATCTTCACGAGCGGCGTCATGCCCGACGTGTCGCCGAAGTCGTAGGCGTCGGGGCCGCGGGTCATGGTAGGGCAGGCCTCCGGCTCGGTGGCGATGAAGCGCGTCTTCTTCCCCTTGGTCAGCCGCTCGCGGACAAACGGCAGGGCGGCGCCGGCGTAGTTGGAGCCGCCGCCGACGCAGCCAATGACCATGTCAGGGTAGTCGCCGGCCATCTCCATCTGCTTCAGCGCCTCCTCGCCGATGACCGTCTGGTGCATCAGGACGTGGTTGAGCACGCTGCCCAGCGAGTACTTGGTGTCCTCGCGCTGCACGCAGTCCTCCACCGCCTCGCTGATGGCGATACCCAGGCTTCCCGTCGACTCCGGGTCCTCAGCCAGGATGGAGCGTCCCGCGTTCGTGTCGGGGCTGGGGCTCGGCACCACTTTAGCGCCCCAGGTCTCGATCAGCGAGCGGCGATACGGCTTCTGGAAGTAGCTGACCTTGACCATGTAGACTTTGAGCTCCATGCCAAAGAAGTTGCAGCCCATGGCCAGGGCGCTCCCCCACTGCCCGGCGCCCGTCTCAGTGGTGATCCGCTTCACGCCTTCCTTCATGTTGTAGTAGGCCTGGGCGACGGCGGTGTTCGGCTTGTGGGAGCCGGCGGGGCTCACGCCCTCGTACTTGTAGTAGATCTTCGCCGGTGTGTCCAGCGCCTTCTCCAGCCGGTGTGCCCGATAGAGGGGCGTTGGACGCCACAGCTTGAGGATATCCTGTACTTCTTCCGGGATGTCGATGTAGCGCTCCGTGCTCACTTCCTGCTGGATCAGGGCCATTGGGAAGAGAGGCGCCAGGTCCTGTGGGCCGACGGGCTGTTTGGTCACCGGGTGCAGCACGGGCGGCAGCGGCGACGGCAGGTCCGCCTGAATGTTGTACCAGCGCGACGGCATCTCCTTTTCCGGCAGAATGAATTTGGTGTCCATGCTTCCTCCTTTCTGTCTGGTCTAGCGAATGAACGCTGCTTTGGGCATTTCCACCAAAACAAAAAACCCTCACCCGTAAGGGCGAGAGTCTTCTCGCGGTGCCACCCTACTTGCCCTGGTCATCGTCGACGACCGGGGCGTCTCAGCCAAGTACGGCCTCTCGGTTCGAAAGGCGATACCCCGGGCCTGCTAACGGTGCCCTTCCGACAAGGCCTACTCGTCGCCTCAGGCGACTTTCGGTTTGTGGCTCCCAGGTCCATTTGGTCCGCTGCGCCGGCGCCGGCTCTCACCTGTCCCGGCTCTCTGCCCCCGCGCGATGGCGGGATTGCCTCGCTTGCGGCCTACTAGTCCTGTTCACAGCCGCTTCGTATTCAGATGTGCGCTGACTATACCAGTGTGCTTCCGGCTATGTCAAGTATGCCTGCACCCGAGCCGCCCGGACAGGAAGAGAGGCGCCGGTGGGCGCCTCTCCAGCCAGATCGCGAAATGGGGCTACTTGCCGTGCGGACGACGTTTCTCGAAGTCGTCCAGGTCCAGGCTCTCGATGAAGTCGCGGAAGGCGGACATTTTCTCCAGCTCCTCCGGCTTCACCTCGCCCAGCTCTTCGCCCGCCGCCTTCTCGCCTTCCTTGTCCAGGAGGACGCCCGCCTTCTCCAGCACCGACTCATCGGCGAAGATGGGCACGTTCGCTCGAACGGCGAGCGCGATTGCATCGCTGGGGCGCGAGTCTATTTCCATCGAGCGGCCGTTGACGTAGAGGACGATCCGGGCGTAGAAGGTGTCGTTGGTCAGGTCGTTGACGATGATGCAGTTGATCTCGGCGCCCAGGGCGTCGATGACCGACCGCAGCAGGTCGTGCGTAAGGGGTCGCGCCACCGATACGTCCTGGAGGCGCACCGCAATGGCGTCGGCCTCCGCCGGCCCTATCCAGATGGGCAGGTAGCGCTCCGCGTTCTTTTCTTTCAGTATCACCACCCGCTGATAGTTCATGAGACTAACGCGGATGCTCTCAATGCTCATCTCAATCATTCCACCACCTCCGACTCCCGGGATCGGCTCGCGTTATCAGTCTAGCCGACCCCTTCACCGGTGTCAATCGAAGCTGCGCTTCCCTCCGATTGCCGGTCCGCCGAACCCGGCGGCACGGGATCGCCCGACGGCTGCGCCGCCATGGCAGTCCTGTTCTGGCGCTCCAGCAGGTAAAGGCTCAGCCCCGCCAGACCCGCCACGACGATGGCGATGTCGAACAGAACGAAGCTTACACCGTATATGTCGGCAACGGCGCCCACCAGTAGCAGTGGGATGATCGCGGCCACGCTGGCCAGCGCCATCTGGGCGCCGAAGACGCGCCCCCGCATCTCCGGCGGCGCCCGTTCATGGAGCACCGTCTGGGCCGGCGCGTTTACCATCGCGTACGTCAGTCCCAGCGGTCCGGCGAAGAACATCGTCAGCGCTACCAGCAGCGAGAGTCCGCCCAGCCGCTCCTTGCCGAACGGGTTCAGCGCCTCTGTCTTCTGGAGGGCGTCGGCGATGTTTTGCACGAGGCCGAGGGCGATCAGGCAGACGGCCAGCCCGACGAGACCGAACGCCACTACGCGGTCCTTGCCAATCTTTCCCGCCAGCCATGGCAGAAGACGCAGCCCCAGGATCGCGCCGACGCCGGCGGGCGCGAAGATGTATACGGCGTCATCGGGGCGGACGTCGAGCACCTCCTGCATGAAGCGCGGCACGAGCACCGCAAACAGGAGGACGAGCGAGCTGCTGAGCGTGAGCTGCGCCATCGCCAGGCAGGACGCCGGGTCGGAGCGAAGGAGCCGCAGGGCCTTACCCAGCTCACGCGGCGCCGTCTGGAAGAAACGTGCGTCCTGCACATCTTTGCCCTCGCGGGCGCCGACGTTCACCGGCAGCGACCGCGCCAGTATCGCCGCGGCCACGAAGAACAGCGCCGTCGCCACGAAGAGTGCGTCTGCCCCGAAGGTCTTGATGACAATCGGCGCGAAGAACACCATGCCGCCGAACTGGGCGCCGGTCCAGGCCAGGCTGACGAGGCTGTTGGCGGCAATCAACTGGTTCTTCGGGACCAGCGAGGGGACCGTCGCCACCTCCGCCGTCGCGAAGAACTGCCCGACCGCGGAGAAGGCCACGTTCACGGCGAAAATGAGCTCGACGTGGTCCTTGCTGACCAGGAATGCTATTGCCGCCGCGGCACGGAAGGCGTTCGTCGCAATGAGGATGTCCCGCTTGCGCCAGCGGTCCACCAGCACGCCCGCCACCATGCCGAAGAGCAACGACGGCACGACGTAGGAGAGCACGAGGATGCTCGTGTCCGTCGTCGAGTTTGTCTTCGTAAGGACGATGACCAGCAGCGTGAACAGGATGGCGTTCTGGGCAACCTGCGAGAAGAGCTGCGCCAGCCACAGGAGGAGAAAGCGGCGGTTCGAGAGAACAGCCCTCTCTCGCTGCTGCAGCGACTGCAGGTCGCCGCCGAGTGCCTCACGCATGCAGACCTCCGTTAAAGGCGGGAACAGACCTTGCCCTGAGCGCGGCCCAACCGACGAACAGGCTCATCACGACCGCGGTGCCGACCAGCACGGGTCGGGGACCGACAACCTCCGCGAAGGCGCCTGCCGCCACCAGGGGCGCCGCCGACGCCAGGTTAGCCAGAACGTTCTGCGCTGCGAAGACGCGCCCCTGCATCTCCAAGGGTATGCGTTCGTTTATGATAGCGCGACTGGCCACATTGGTCAGCGAGCTACCGAAGCCGGTGAAGACCGCCGTTGCCATGGTCACCGCGATGCGGGCGCCGCGACCGTGCAGCGGCCCTGGGTGGGCGACGCCGAGCGGGTTCCAGTGTACGAGGAGATCGGCTTCGCTGGCGACCAGGCCAAACGAGACAAGCGACAGGACGAAAACGATGAACCCGAGCGCCTGGGCGCGGCTCTTGCCCATCAGGTTCGAGAGCCAGTTGACCCCTCGCAAGCCGACGAAAATCCCGATCGCGCCCGGCGCAAAGACGAAGACTATGTTATCGGCGGAGACGCCGAGCTCCTCTTTCGAGTAACGGGGGAGCACCGTGACGCCCACCAGGAGCGCCGCCGTACCGACGACGCTGATGATCAGCGCTAGATACGAGGGCACGTCGCGTCGGAGGGTCTGCCAGGCCCGCGCGAACTGCGATCTCACGCCGGCGCGCACGGCCCGCTGCAACTGCGTCCCCGTGGCCCGCTCCGCCAGGCCGGTGATCGTCGCGGCCAGGAACGCCGCAGCGGCGAACAGGCAGGCGAGGATCACCAGCAGCGGGTCGGCGCCGACGGTCCTCAGCGTCAGCGCTGCCAGCCCGACGATGCCTATCGCCTCCGCGAACAGCCCGCCGAGATTGATCAGTGAGTTTGCGCTCGTCAACTCCTCCTGCCGGACGACATGCGGCAGCGCCGCTCCTAAGGCCGGGGTGTTGAACTGAGATAACGCGGAAAACCCGAGCGCAAACAGGTACAGCATCCAGATATCCTTCATCGATAGAAGCAATCCGATGCAGAGAAGGGCCCGCGCCACGTTGGTCGCTGACAGGACGAAGCCTCGCGACAGCCTGTCGACGATGACGCCCGAGATGGGTCCCAGGGTGGCAGAGGGAATCGTGAAGGCGAGGATAAACAGGCCGGCGCGAATGCTGGAGCCGCTGTTGCCGACGACGAGGATGAGCAGCGCATAGTTGATGGAGTACTGGCCCATCTGGCCAAGGATGTGCTGCTCCCACAGACGCCGAAATCGTGGTCCTTCGAGGAGCGACTTGCCGCCGGTGAGGGTCCAGAAGTCGAAACGCGGGGGCCGTGCCTCCGTCATATCCAGACAGGAGGGAGAACTAGGCCTCCTTATCCTCCTCCCTGAAGAGCAATCGCTCCATGGCGGGGTCCAGCGGCTCGCCGCGGGAAACGAACGTCTTGAGCCGCTTTTCGAACTGTCGCCGCTCCATGAGCACGCGATGGTTGCACTTGAGGCAGCGGATGCCGATGTCCGCGCCCAGCCTCACGACGCGCCACTCGTAGCTGCCGCAGGGGTGTACCTTTCGCATGCGTACCACGTCGTTGAGGCGAATCTCCAGCGGCATCGTCAGCCGTCCGTTTGAGGATGGACACGACGCCGTGCTGCCTCGATGTCGTCGCGGAGCCGTCGCGCCGCTTCGCCGGCCGCCTGCGCGAAATCGGCGCCCTTCGATGCATATAGCACCTGGCGCGAGACGTTGATGATCAGACCGCCGCCTTTCGCGTCGAGGCCGTTCGCCATCACCGCCGCCAGGTCGCCGCCCTGCGCGCCGACGCCCGGCACCAGGAAGGTCATGTCAGGGCAGAGCTGCCGCACGCGCCGGAGCTCGTCGGGATACGTCGCGCCGACGACGAGGCCGACGTTGCCGCGCGTGTTCCAGCGCGCCGCCATCTCCGCGACGACTTCGAACAGCGGCCGCGTCCCATCGCCGTCGGTCACGGCGAGGTCCTGGAGGTCGCGCGCGCCCGGGTTCGAGGTGCGACAGAGGATGAACGCGGCCTTCTCCTGGCGCTCCAGGAACGGCTCGACCGCATCGCCGCCGAGATAGGGGTTGACGGTGGCGGCGTCGAAGCCGAGCTCGTCGAAGAGGGCGCGGGCGTAGGCTTTCGCCGTGTTGCCGATGTCGCCCCGCTTGGCGTCGCCGATGACGGGAATATCGGCTGGAATCGCCGCCAGCGTCTCGCGTAAAGCGGCGTACCCCTTCTCGCCCAATGCCTCATAGAAAGCAAGGTTCGGCTTGTAGGCGCAGACATAGTCGCGCGTCGCCTCGATGATGGCGCGATTGAAGGCGGCGACCCTCGCTTCCGGCGGGCAGGCGTCGTCGACGGGCATGAGCGCGGGATCGGGGTCGAGGCCGACGCAAAGGAGGCTGCCGTTCTTCCGGGCAGCCCGCTCGAGCTTATCGAAAAAGCGCATACTCCACCTCGGTCTGGAGTGCCATCGGGCTAACTCGATGGTATCGCCGCCGATGGGCCACGTCAAGGCGAGCGGCGGCTTGACAGGGCGAGCGCGGCTGCGGTACAGGTTGAGACGTGAGACTGGATGTCGCCCTCCTGCCGCGCCTGCTTCGACGCCCCGAGACCAGCGTCTGCCTGCTCATCGATGTCCTCCGCGCCAACTCGTCGATAGTCACGCTGTTCGCGAAAGGGGCGGAGGAGGTCGTCGCAGCCGGCAGTATCGCTGAGGCACGGCGCATCGCGAGGCAGGAGCCGGGGCGCTACATCCTCTGCGGCGAGGTCTTCGGCCTGGCGCCCCGCGGCTTCGACTACGGCAACTCCCCCAGCGAGTTCGCCTCGCTCGACATGCGCGGCCGCCGCATCGTACTCTCGACGACGAACGGGACGAAGGCGCTGCGCAGGCTCGTCGCGTCGCCTGTGGTGCTCGTCGGGGCGCTGCTCAATGCATCCGCCGCCGTCGCGATGCTCCTCGCCGAAGCGCGTGCGCGGGGCCTCGACGCCGCGCTCGTGTGCTCCGGCCTGGAAGCGGGAAACGCCTTCAGCCTGGAGGACGCGTTCGTCGCCGGCGCGCTCGTCGAGAACGCGGTCGAGCAGACGCGACGCGCATCGGGCGACCTGATGCTCAGCGACGCCGCGCTGGCCGCCTGCCGCCTGTACCAGTCCTACCAGGGCGACGCCCTCGCCTGCTTCCGCGAGGCGGAGCACGGCCGCTCGCTGACCGGCATCGGCCTGGGGCGCGACCTCGAGTTCTGCGCGCAGGTTGACCGCTACGAGATCGTGCCGCGACTGCGCCGCGACCCGTCGGGGCGGCTGTCGCTCGTCGTCGAAAGGACTCGCCGGAGGGCGAGATGAAAGCGGAGATAATCGCCGTCGGCACGGAGATACTGCTGGGCGAGATCGTCGACACCGATTCGCAGTACATCGCCGCTCGCCTGCCGGCGCTGGGAATCGACCTGTTCTGGGTGACGCAGGCCGGCGACAACCTCGGCCGCGTGCGCGAGGCGCTGGAGCGCGCCTGGCAGCGCAGCGACATCATCTTCACCACCGGCGGCCTGGGCCCGACGGAGGACGACCTGACGCGTGAGGCCATCGCCGCCGCGCTCGGCGAGGAGATGC
>Ga0315281_10000535_pt1 | contig 52823 bp, 48 predicted proteins | sample YL17G07_0_MG_FD_204540 | JGI IMG/M metagenome (GOLD analysis project Ga0315281, IMG submission 204540) | Sediment microbial communities from Yellowstone Lake, YNP, Wyoming, USA - YL17G07_0 | ecosystem: Environmental > Aquatic > Freshwater > Lake > Sediment | place: USA: Wyoming | collected...
ACTCGTCAGCCACCGCAGGAGCCGCGCCATCCTCGCCCGCCGTCTTCGACAGTACCCCGACCATGAGGGAGGGTGCGATGCCCCATCGCTGAGACCGGCTATCATCGAGTGCCATACTTCCCGAGAATCGCGTCAGCACTCACCCCGGCGAGATCCTCCGTGAGGAGTGCCTCGCCCCGCTTGGCCGTACCCCTGCGCAGTTGGCGGAGCACCTCGGCGTCCCCGAGACCTACATCACCGCCGTCATCCGTTGCGAGCGCGCCGTCGACGCGGACCTCGCCTGGCGGCTCGCCATGGCGTTCGGCACTTCGCCCCAGTTCTGGCTCAACCTCCAGTCCGCCCACGACCTCACAGTCCGCCGCCCCGCCCGGAAGATCGCCCGCCTCGTCGGCTAACACCCGGTCCGCCGCCATCGGCTCAGTACCTGGAGCATCAAGCAGTTCGCGATGCCCAACAGTACCCCGACCGTCAGGGAGGGTGCGGTGGTCATGGGCCCCTCCAACCAGGCTGCGCCCGCACACCCGCCCGCCGCCGACACCGCCCTCAGGCTCGGCCAATTCTTCGGGACCTCGCCCGAGTTCTGGATGAACCTTCAGGCGACCTATGAGCTGCGGCGGGAGGGTCGCCGGAGCGGCGACCGCTACGACCGCGAGATCGTGCCGCTGCCGCGGACAGGGTCGGCCCGCCGGCCCCCGTGCGCAGCCTCCCGAGACCGTACGAGCCGCCACATCCCAGGCGTCGTCTTTCGACAGTACCCCGACCGTCAGGGAGGGTGCGATGCCCATTGCCGAGCGATCTCAGGCGCACTCTCCACCCGGATGACGCGCTTCCGCGGGCCGTTGTCGCTGGTGGTGGGGTGAGTTGAGTATGTCCCACCGGTAGTCGTGGCCCACCGCGGCCACGGGCTGCTTACCTTGCCAGAACGCGCAGTCTCAGTGCGCAGCCCGCCTCACCGGCCACAAGGTCGGCGTCGGCTCCTTCGTCAGAAAGTCGATGAGCATTCCGTTCGTGAGTGCCGGCTTCTCGCTGGCGAAGATGTGCGACGTGTTGGGCAGGATCGCGAGCTCGCTGTGCGGGATGGCCAGATATTGAGCGACAAAATGTTCCAGCGGGATCATGTCGTCGTCCGCGCCCATGACGAGCGTATGCGCGGAGATACCCCCCAGGTCCGCCTCCGTCAACGCCGGGGCCTGCGCCCATTCAACGCTCATCCGCTTCGCCAGGTCGTGCGCGTGGCCGGGCCCGCTCGGTGAGTTTGCGTCGTACCACGCGCCGCAAGCCTCGGCCGCCTGGTCCGCGAGGGCGGCAGGGTCAGCGACCACGTCGGTGAGCGCGGAGTAGTGGAAATTCCCCGAGAGAAGCGCGAGCCGGAGCACCAACTGCGGCCGTCGCATCGCGACCAGCATCGCCACATTTGCGCCGTCACTGTATCCAACAAGGTGCGCGGGGCCGCATCCAATCGCCTCAAGGAAGGCGATCGTGTCTGCAGCCATCGCGTCGTACGTGATTGCTCCACCGGGGTCGTGGGTGAACCCGTGCGCGCGGCGGTCCATGCAAAACACGCGAAAATGGCTTGCGAGCGCGTCGACCATTCCAGAGCCATGAGAGTAGAAGCTTGCAGCAACCCCGCCGTGAAGCAGCAACAGCGGCTCGCCTTCTCCCTGTTCGCTGTACCAGGTGGTAATCCCGTTGATCTCGATGTAGGCCAAGATTCCACTCCTCGGACGAATCGGCGGAGTCTACGCGGCGTCCTGACGGCCGTCCATCCGACTCGTTACTCGAAAGCCGGGCGCGAGACGAGGTTCCTTTGGCCGCACGCGGACGCGGAGTGTGGCGCCGTTTGCAGCCAGTAGTCGCAACGGCCGCGGCGAGCAGTTGCCAACCGGGCGTCCGCAACTGCTGCCCAGGGGGTGAAGGAGCGCCACCCCCACCTTCCACCTGCCCGCCCAACCCCCACACCCTCCCGCACACGCCGTCCTCACAACGCCGTCCAAACCTCTCCGCACGCGAGGCCCTCACATCATGCTCACCTGCTCCGCCACGACACTCGCCGGACGGCCGTGCGGCTTCTCCGCCCGCCACCAGACCGGGCTGTGCGTCAACCACGACCCTGCCTACCGCGAGCAGCAGGCCCGCAACCGCCGGGACGGCGTCAGCAGCTCCACGCAGGCCCGCCAGCAGCGCGCCCACCTCCGCAAGAACACCGCCCTCTACAACCTCGACCGCTGGGCCCTCGTTGACCGCCCCTCAATCCAGGCCATCCTCGACGCCGTCATCCGCCTCGAGCTTGCCGGCCGCCTCCCCAACAACCGCGCCCGCAACCTCATCCGCGCCATCTCCATCGCCGTCCGCAACTTCGACACCCCACCGCACGAGGCCCAGCACGGGCGCACCTCCCGCCACGACCTCGCCCGCTACAACCACACCCGCCGCACCCTCGACCGCCATCTCGACACCCTCCTCCAGGAAGCAGAAGCCCGCGATGCCGCCCGCAACGCCTGACTCCACACGTAGCAACTCTCCCCTTCTCCCGCCGGGCGGGAGAAGGGGACGGGGGATGAGGGATGCTGTGCTCACCAAACCCCTACCTCACGCATTTCCCCGGCCGCGCCTCCAGCTCAACGCCCGTCGCGCGTTCCCCCTCGCCCGGCGGCAGACGGGAGAGGGGGCCAGGGGGTGAGGGAACGCCACTCCCCCGTTCGCGCTCTCTCCCTACCGTTCCACACTCCCCCCATGGACCTGCCCGAGCTCTGCGGCTGCCAGCTTCCCTCCGGCGCCCTCTGCCGCGTGGCGAAGGCGAAATGCCGCCGCCACAAGGACGGTCCCGTGCCCATGCGCGGCCCCGGCGACCCGCCACAGGCGATCGTCGAACGCCAGTTGCAGGCCGTCGGCTGGTGGCTGCTCGACGAGTTGGCAGCCGGGCGCATCGACCCACGGCGAGCCAGCGTCATGGCCTCCGTCATGCGCGTCGTCGCGACCGCGCCCGAAGACCACCTGTCGGAGGAGGAAGCCCTCCGCGAAACCGAGCTTCGCGGGCGCATCATGTACGGCCTCCCGCCGCGCGACGAGGAGGAACGCGCCCTCGCCGAGTCCATCTTCAGTGCCGAAGCCCTCGCCGACATCGACCGCGCACACAGCAGAGTGCTCGAGGAGTCGTGGTCCCGTGTAGCCCGCGGCCAGGTCGCCCGCTGATGCCGCCGGTCGGCTTTCGGCTCTCGGCACTCAGAACTCAGCACTCAGAACTCAGCACTCAGAACTCAGCACTCGTTACACTGAAGACACATGCCCCGTCCCACCCACGCCACCGCCCCCACCCGCGACCGCGCCTACCTGGTCGCCGCCGACCTCCACGGCGCGCTGATGCCCGCGCGTGACTCCCTGCTCGAACTCGCCGAGCTTGCCCGCACAGCCGGCGCCGAGGTCGTGGGCAGCACCACGCAACGCCTCGGACACCCGAACGTCGCCACTTACGTCGGCAAGGGCAAGGTCCAGGAGGTGCTCGAAGCCCGCAAGGAACTCGGCGCCAACGTCGTCGTCTTCGACGACGAGCTCTCACCCTCTCAGCAGCGCAACCTCGAGAAGGCCCTCGACGTGAAGGTTATCGACCGCACGGCCCTCATCCTCGACATCTTCGCCACCCGCGCCCACACGCGAGAGGGGCGGCTCCAGGTCGCCCTCGCCCAGATGCAGTACCTGCTGCCGCGGCTCGCCGGCCAGTGGAGCCACCTTGAACGCATGGAAGGCGCCATCGGCACCCGCGGCCCCGGCGAGACCCAGATCGAGACCGACCGGCGGCTCATCCGCAGCCGCATCTCCCGCATCAAGCGCGAGCTCGAAGACGTGCGCACCCAACGTGGCCTCTATCGCCGCAACCGGGAACGCAACAGCATCCCCGTCGTCGCTCTCGTGGGGTACACGAACGCCGGCAAGTCGACGCTCATGCGCGCGCTCTCCGGTGCCGACGTGCTCGCCGAGGACAGGCTCTTCGCCACGCTCGACCCGGTCACCCGCCGGCTGCGCCTGCTTACGGGCGAAACCGTGCTGCTGACCGACACCGTGGGCTTCATCCAGAAGCTGCCGACGGACCTCGTGGCCTCCTTCCGTGCGACGCTCGAGGAACTGGAGAGCGCCGACCTGCTCGTCCACGTGATCGACATCAGCCATCCGCACGCCTACGAGCAGACGCAGACGGTCGAGGCGACTCTCGCCGATCTCGGCGTACGCGACCGGCCGACGCTCCTCGCCCTGAACAAGGGTGACCTCCTCGTCGACGACGAAGGCCACCGCGCCGCGACCTACGACGACGCGATGGGCGTGCTCGCCGGGGCCGGGGCGCCGCCGCGCAACGTCGTGCTCGTGTCGGCAGCGAAGCGCTGGGGCCTCGGACAGCTGCTGGAGCGCGTCGCCGAAGGCCTCGACGGCGGCCTTGAGGAAGGCGCGGCCACCGGCTCGGAGTTGCTCGCCCGCAGCGGCTAGGTTCGGCAGCGGGGGCGGCGTTGTACGAGCGCCCCGCGCACGGTAGAACAGGCGCATGAGTCAGGCGCCGCCCGTACCGCTGCCGCACCCCACCGGCCCGCTGGCCGGCTACCGGGTGCTCGACTTCGCCGACGAGAAGGGCCAGCTCTGCGCCCGCCTCCTCGGCGAGCTCGGCGCCGACGTCGTCAAGGTCGAGCCCCGCGAAGGCGACCGCACCCGCCAGAACGGCCCCCACTTCCGCGGGGATCAGGGCCCGGAGTCGAGCCTCTACTGGTGGGCCATGAACGCCGGCAAGCGTTCGGTCACCTGCGAGCTGCGCCTGGAAGCGGGCCGGGCGCTCATGCACCGTCTCGCCGCCCACGCCGACGTCGTGGTCGAGACGAACGCGCCCGGCCAGGCCGCGCCGCTCGGGCTGGACTACGCGACGCTCAGCGCCGTGAACCCGGGCCTGGTGGTGGTGAGCATCACCAACTGGGGCCAGACCGGCCCGTACCGGGACATGCTCGCGACCGACCTCGTCGCGGTGGCCATGGGTGGTCACATGCACCTCAACGGCGACGAGGAGCATGGCCCGGTCCGCACGCTCGCGCCGCAGGCCTACGCGCAGGTCAACCTGCAAGCGGCCGTCGGCGCCCTCATCGCCGTGTACGCGCGGGGCGCCAACAGCGGCGCCGGTCAGCACGTCGACGTCTCCATGCAGGAGGCCGTCGCGAACGCCATGGACAACGCCCAGGCCACCTGGGACATCCGCCACGTGAACCTGAGCGGCCCCGGCCTGCGGCGCAACAACACCGGTCTCCCGACCCCGAAGTACCTCTACGAGGCGCGGGACGGCTGGGTGGCCTGCCTTGCCGTCGGCGGTCTCGTCGGTCCGGGTTCGGGGGCCATCGTCGACTGGCTGGCAGCGACCGGCGAGGATGGCGGCCTCGACACGCCCGAGTGGCGCGCACGCCTGGTCGAGCTTCGCCCCCTCGACGACGACGAGCGCTCGAAGCTCGAGGACGTGCTGGCCGCCTTCTGCCGCATCCGCCTCAAGGAGGACCTCGTGGAGGAAGCGCAGCGGCGCAACGCCGGGTGGGCGCCGGTCTTCGGCCCGAGTGAAGTGGTCGAGAGCAAGCATCTCGCGGCGCGCGACTACTGGGTGCGCGTCGTCCACGAGGACATCGGCGAGTCGTTCGTCTACCCCGGCGCCCCCTGGAAGCTGGGCCTGACGCCGTGGCAGCAGCGGGGCCGCGCCCCGCACCTGGGTGAGCACAATGAGCAGGTCTACGGCGACCTCCTGGGTATGGATGCAGCCGAGCTTCGGCGGCTGCGCATGAGGATGGTGCTGTGACGATGCCTGAGCCGCTCCAGAAGGCCTTCGCAGGGCTGCGCGTGGCCGACTTCGCGTGGGTAGGCGTCGGCCCCACGGTCTCGAAGTACCTGGCGGACCACGGCGCGGAGGTCATCCGCGTCGAGTCGAACACCTACCCGGAGGCGCTGCGGCGCGTCGGCCCATTCCCCGGGGACATCCCGGGGGTGGACAGCTCCGGGTACTACGCCAACTTCAACAGCTCGAAGCTGGGCATCTCGCTCAACCTGAAACACCCCCGCGGGCCCGAACTCGCACGGCGGCTGGTGGAGCAGTGCGACGTCGTCACCGAGTCCTTCACGCCCGGGACGATGGCGCGGTTCGGACTGGACTACGAGTCGCTCCGGGCCGTGCGGCCTGACCTCGTGATGATCTCGATGCCGCTCTACGGGCAGACGGGGCCGTGGGCTTCCTACATGGGGTATGGGCATGTGCTCCAAGCGGCCTCGGGCTTCAACCACCTGACGGGCTGGCCGGACGGAGCGCCCATCGGCACAGGGATCGCCTACACCGACTTCCTGGTGCCCCACATGGGCGCCATCGGGCTCCTGGCGGCGCTCGACTACCGTCGGCGAACCGGCCAGGGCCAGTACATCGACTTCTCGCAGTTCGAGGCGGCCGTCCACGGCCTCGAGACGGCCGTGCTCGACTGGACGGCGAATGGCCACGAGCAGGCCCGCATGGGGAACCGCGACCCTGAGGCGGCGCCCCACGGCTGCTACCGCTGCAAAGATGGCAAGTGGCTGGTGATCGCGTGCTTCACAGAGGAGCAGTGGGTCGCCTTGAAGGCAGCGCTTGGCCGCCCCGATTGGTGCGACCTCGAGCGCATGCGCCGCCGCTGGCAACGCCAGGCCGAGCAGCACGAGATCGACCGCCACCTCGGGTTCTGGGTAGAGGACATAACGAGGCGTCCCGACGAGCCCGCGCAGTCCCGGCACGAGACCGCCGAAGGCGTGACCATCGTGCGGTACACGAGCTATGAGCTCATGCGGTACTTGCAGTCGTTCGGGGTGCCCGCGGGCGTGGTGCAGTCTCCAGAAGACCTGCACCGGGACCCGCAACTCGCGCACCGGGGTCACTACTGGAAGCTGGAGCACCCGGTCATGGGGCTCCGCACGTACGACGCGCCCGCGTTCCGGTTGTCGCGAACCCCAGGAGAGTTGACGAAGGCAGCGCCCTGCCTCGGCGAGAGCAACGAATACGTCTACCGGCAGGTGATGGGTCTGGGCGAGGACGAATTTGTGGAGTTGCTCGCCGACGGCGCCTTCGAGTAGGGCCGCACATCGGGCGCGCGCCTCGAGAGGCGCGCACAAAGGGCGACACCGTTGCCCGATGCGCTTTGCCGGTGGCCGCCGGGACCCTGGGTCTACTTCACCACGAAGTCGCCGAACATCTGATCGGGATGAACGTCGCACTGGAAGTAGAACTTGCCGGCGGCCGGTGGCGTGAACTTGATGGTGTCGCTCAGGCCGCCATCCACCAGCTTGCCAGCCGCCCCGGGGGCGAGATCCTCGCCACCCTTCTTGTCGAGGACGTGGATGTTGTGCTTCACCGTGTCTTTGTTGTCGATGGTGAGGCTGAATTCCTTGCCTGCCTGCGCCTGGATCGAACTCTTGTCGAACTTGGTGCCCTTCGCGACGAGGGTCTGTGCTGCGGCTGCGCTCGCGCCCCCTGCGGCGGGGGCCGCTGCCGAGGCGTCCACCTTGAACGTCCCGGTCATCTGGTCGGGGTGCACGTCGCACTGGAAGTAGTACGTGCCCGCGGCGGGAGTCTTGAACGTCAGCGTCTCGGACTGGCCGCCGGGGAGGATGTTTCCAGCCGCGCCCGGGGCCAAGTCCTGGCCGCCCTTCTTGTCGAGGAAGTGGATGTTGTGCTGCACCTTGCCCGCATTCTTGAAGGACACCGTGACATCCGTATCGGGGGGGGCGGTGAGCGTTGTCTTGTCGAACTTGTTGTCGGTGGCGACGATGGCCAGGCCGCCGTCGCTGGGGGCCGGGGTCACATTGCCATTTGCAGCGGCGTTGTCGTTTTGAAAGGCCGTGATACCGGCTCCGAGGGCGATACCTCCGACCGCCAGCGACACGAGGAGGGTGGCAGCCGTCCCGAAGCCGAACTTGAACGAGGTGTCCTTGGTGTCGCGGACGACCTCCATGTCGAAGACCTGGACGGTGCCCGGCACGACCTGGCCGGCGTGCACGTTGAGCACATCCAGAAGGGTGCGGCGCGTCTCTTCATAGGTCGTGAGCGCTTCGCGCCCGCTCCAGGTGGTCTCAACGAGAACCTGCGAGGGGCCGGTTTCGGACGGAGACGCGATGACGCGCAGATCCTGGAAGCCATCCATGTCCTGGAGTTCGCAACGCTCGATAGCGGAGAGGACGCCATCTTCAGCCCGGGCAGCCTCGAGTTGACCGTCGGCGATGGCGAACGTCACGACCTGTGTGTAACGGGCGTCTCGGGTTGCCGGGACGAGTCCCGAGTCGACCCGGTGCTTGCTTCGGCGATCCTCGTACGCCCAGGCGCCAGCAGCGACAACCGCCATAGCCGCGGAGAGGCCGAGCAGGGGCCCCGCGAAGTTGCTGCTGTCGTCTCGGGACCACCAGATGAGGGAGACGCCGGTGACAAGCGCAGCCAGGCCAACCAGGAGGGCCCAGAAGCTTGGAGCGGGCGACGGTGTGCCATGGGCATTTCCGTAACCGCCATGTCCGCTGTTGTGTTGATCCATTCGGTGGTCTCCTCGCATCCGCGGGGTTGGTTACACGCTGGGAACGGCGGACCGGATGGCCCGAAGGACGTTGGCAGGGAGCGGCGCTAGCCCGCGGCAGTCGAGTGAGCAGGCCGGCAGATTGGTCAAGGGAGAGAGGGTCGTGTGGACGGACCAGCGCCTGGCGGCGTTACGCATTACCCGGCGCTCCCCCTCTGGCCCTGCCACCCTCTCCGGTCAGTCGTTCGGGGGCAAGGCACCCTCAGCCGTCGCTTTTGTGAATGGCTGCGCAATCGAAGTTATAGCCCGGCGCCGCATGAGCGTCAAGGAAAGCGCCAGAGGCGAAACAGGTTCGCAGGGCGCTTCCAGCCCGGTATGTGGTGGCACGCCAACGGAGGTCCGAGGCGGCTCTTTCCTTCGGTTTGCGGAGCCGGATTCAGGCGCCTTGCGGATGCTTCGCCCCTCGGTGCGGGCGGCGGGACACCCATGCCTACAGCAGAGTCGCGTCGAGGCCCATCACCACGAAGAGGGCCCCCAGGTAGAGAAGCGAATACTTGTAGAGCGTCATGGGCGACTCGGTCTCTGGCGAGCGCCAGAGCCGCGCCGCGAACCAGATGAAGGCGCCTCCAAGGGCCAGTGCCAGCCCTAAGTACAGGCCGTGGAGATTGGCGGCGGGGGCGAGGACCAGTGATACCGCGACGAGGACGACGGAGTAGCGAAGTATCTGCGTGCGGGTGAACGCCGGGCCAGCAGTAACCGGGAGCATGGGCACGCCCGCGTCGGCGTAGTCGTCCTTGAGGCGCAGTGAGAGGGCCCAGAAATGCGGCGGCGTCCAGCAGAAGATGATTGCGAACATGGCGACGCTCGCCAGCGTGATGTTCCCATCTACGGCAGCCCAGCCCACCATCGGGGGGAAGGCGCCCGCGGCTCCTCCGACGACGATGTTCTGGGGAGTCCGGCGCTTGAGCCACGCGGTGTACACAAAGACGTAGAAGAGGAGCGCCGAACCGGACAGGCAGGCGGCTGCAGGGGTGGTCGTGAGCCACAGAAATACGAACGCGGCCACTCCCAGCGAAACTCCGAAGGTGAGACCGCGCCACGGTTCGATTGCGCCGGTGACGAGCGGGCGGCTGCGGGTGCGGCGCATGACACCGTCAATGTCTCGGTCGTACCAGCAGTTGATCGCGTTGGCGCCGCCCGCCGAGAGAGTCCCGCCGATGAGCGTGGCGAGGACGAGCCAATTCGACGGCCAGCCGCCTTCGGCGACCACCATCGCCGGGACGGTCGTCACGAGGAGGAGCACGATGATGCGCGGCTTGGTGAGGGACACGTAGGCCCGGAGCGTTGCCAGAAAACGGCTTTCCGGGCGTGCGACGACGGCAGCGTTGGCGCTCATGCGGGGACGCCTGACCCGGCGGAGAGCCGGTGCGGGCGGGGCTCCAACGCCGGCACATACAGCCCGAGGATCGTCGCAGAAGCAAGCGCCGACCAGACGAGGGAGGCGATGACCGTGTGGGTGACGGTCATCGCATCGGGGAATGTGTACCAGACATTCAGTGCGCCCACGACAACCTGGGCCCCGTAGAGAGCCGCCGCGGCAGTTGCGGCCGTGCCCGCCCAGCGCACCGCATGGCGTCGCCGGAGCGCCGAAATGAAGAACGGGAGCGCCGCGAAGGCGAGCCCTGCGGCGAGGTAGCGATGAAGCATGTGGATGATTTCCTGGTGGTCGTTCGAGGGGAAGACCGAGCCATTACACGCAGGCCAGCCGTCGCAGGCAGTGCTGGCGCCGCTTTCGGCCATGTAGCCCCCGACCCACAGCAGGGCCGCGAGCCAGGCGACGGCGACCAGCGCCCAGAGCCCCACGGCCCGGCCCGGACCGCGGGCGGCGGCGAGGGCCCCGGCCCGGTGCGCAGGGTCTTCGAGGTACATCGCAAACGCCACGGCGAATTCGCACGTGAGGACAAGCATTGCCGTGAGGAGGTGCGTGGCGACGATTTCGGGAGGAAGTTCACGTACGACCGTCACCGCGCCGAGGATGCCCTGGATGCCGACGAGGGGCACGCCGGCGGTCGCGGTCCAGAGGATGAATGGAACGTGGCGATAGTACTTCCAGGCGCAGACAGCGGTGCCAATAACGAGGAAGCCGACGAGCGAAGCCGTGAAGCGGTGAGAGAATTCGATCAGCGAATGCTTGTTGCCGGGAGGGACGGCGCCCCCGTGGCAGGTGGGCCAATCCGGGCAGCCGAGGCCCGAGCCGGTCGCGCGAACGTAGACGCCGACGCCGATCAGCACAACCGTTAGGATGGCCGTCGCGAATGCCAGGCGTTGGGCGTTCTTCATTGGGGATCCTGGAGAAGCCCTTTCCCGGCGGCAGCCACGTCGTCATGCGGGCGCGGCGCGGAAGCCGCGCACCCCGCTCCCCACGCCCTCAGGTTGCCACATGGGCGACGCTCGCGCCACCAAAAGCCCCGGTTCAGAACCCCTGCGAGCCGTCGAGCCAGCGCAGGCCGTCGACCAGGATCCCGCCCACGGCCATCTCCCAGTGGAGGTGGGGGCCGGTGGATTGGCCGGTGGAGCCGACGTAGCCGATGATCTGGCCTTTCGTAACGGTGTCGCCGACCGCGACGACCCGTTCCCGGAGGTGGCCGTAAAGCGAGAAGACGCCCGATCCGTGGTCGATCGCGACGATGTTGCCGCGGACGGCGTAGAGGCCGCTCATAGCGACCACGCCGTCGTTCGTCGCAAACACGGGCGTCCCGGCCTCCGCGCCCAGGTCGGTGCCGCCGTGGTGGCCGCCGACCGGGCCGCCGTTGAAGGAGCGCTGCTCGCCGAAGTACCCGGTCACGTACAGCGGCAGCGGGAGCGGCGCCACCCAACCGTCCGTCCACTTGCGCGGAGTCACGCCGGCATACATAACGGGCAGCAGCGGCGTCTCGTCCGGCGGGGGCGGCGGCGCGTTCGGGTCCGGGGGCGCCGGTGGCGGGAGGGTGATGTAATCAGTCGTCCAGCGCGTGCGGAGGACCACGACGGTCCGCGTCACCTGCTCGAAGTCGCCGGCGGGCCCCGTCAGCGTGAGAGTGAGGGTTGTCGCGCCCGGTGGGTCCTGGGTCCCGAAGCCGACCAGCCCCTCGAGCCCGCCCGGCACGGGTTGGAGGACAGTCGTGCGGCCGAAGATGGTCGCTGTGCCACTGAGCGCGGGGGAGGCCTGGGCCCGGAGGGCGCCGCCCTGGTAGACCTGCTCAACGGAGAGGTTGGCGGCGAGCGCGGGGCCGTCGCTGGCCAGCGCGGCGAGGAGTCGGCGATACGGGGGCCCGCTCTCCCGGGCTCCGCCGTTGGAAGCGCTGGCCGACGGGCGGTCATGTTCGGTGACTGTCGTGCTGGCGGTAGCGCGCTGGCTCGCGCAGCCGGCCAGGGCGAGCGACAGAGCGACGACGGCGAATGTGACCGCCTGCTTCATGGCTCGAAGGTAGCGCGGCCGGGACCGCCGGGATAGCCCCGGGGGCTTAACCGGCAGGTTGCCGGAGATCCCGGCGGGCGGCGTCTCGCGAGACGTCGATGAGGGCCAGCACTTTGTTCGGATCGGGAATGCCCGCGAGAACGAAGTTCAGCCGTTCGCCCGCGGTCTGGCACTGGAGGTCGCCGAAGTTGAACAGTGTGGGCAGCAGCCCCTGCTTGTGGACGGCGATGTCCTCCACGTCCACGAGGTCAGCCGAAGCCATCCTCTTGTTGAACCAGTTTCGCTTCGTGGAGTCGACGACGCGCTGATTCGTGACCACCCAGACGTCGTTGTGGTACGCGTACCAGGTGAAGTAAGCGCGGACGACCCACGTCAGGAACCACGTGATGTCAATGAGCGCGACCACCAGCGAGCCAGTGCCGGAGAGGCCGCCGGCGAGATCGACGACGAACGTGAGGGCAGCGATTGGGGCCAGGGAGAGGACGGTGTACCAGGCCATGCGTGCGATGAAGTAGATGGGATGGCGCCGCGTGAAGAGTTGCACTGACTCACCGGGTTGGAGCTCGAACGGGAGGTCCATGGCGTGTTACCCGGTGACCGCGCCTTCGGCGGCGCTGGAGACAGAGCGGGCGTACTTAGCAAAGACTCCGTGGGTGTACCGCGGCGGCAGGGGCTCCCAGCCTTCGCGGCGGCGTGCCATCTCCGCCGCACTGACGTCGAGGTCCAGCTTACGGTTGGGGATGTCGAAGCTGATGGCGTCTCCTTCGCGCACGAAAGCGATTGGCCCGCCGAGGGCCGCTTCCGGGGCGACGTGCCCCGCCATCAGGCCGCGGGTCGCGCCACTGAATCGGCCGTCCGTAAGGAGTGCGACGCTGTCACCGAGGCCTTCGCCAACCAGCGCGGCGGTCACGCCGAGCATCTCGCGCATGCCTGGCCCGCCGCGCGGGCCTTCGTTGCGGATCACGACGACGTCGCCGGCATGGATCTGCCGGGCGGAGACTGCCTTGAAGGCGTCCTCCTCGCATTCGAACACGCGCGCCGGGCCGCGATGGGTGAGGCGCTCATGGCCAGCGACTTTGATGACACAGCCGTCCGGCGCGAGGTTGCCGCGGAGGATGACGAGGCCGCCCGTGGGCTTCAAGGCCTTCTCCGCCGGGAGGATAACGTCCTGGCCGGGTGCCTCGACGGCGAGCGCCGCTTCCTGGCGCAGCGTGCGGCCGGTCACGGTCATCTCGTCGGCATGGAGCTTGCCTGCCTCGATGAGGCGTAGAGCCAGGAGAGGGGTGCCACCTGCGCGGTCCATGTCCAGCGCGACATAACGTCCACCGGGACGCATGTCCCCGATCAGCGGCGTGCGCTCACTGACCCGGTCGAAGTCGTCGATGGCGAGCGGGATGCCGGCCTCTCGAGCGAGCGCCAGGAGGTGGAGGACGACATTGGTCGAGCCGCCAGTCGCGGCAGCGCAAGCGATCCCGTTTTCGAAGGCGTTGCGAGTCAGCAAGTCGAGGGGGCGGACGCCGCGACGGAGGAGGTCCATCACGAGTTCGCCAGCGCGAAAGCCGGCGCTGTCCTTGCGGGGGTCGGTGGCACCGATGGTGGTGGTGCCCATGGCGGAAAGCCCGAGGAAGTCCATGACCGTGGCCATGGTGTTGGCCGTGTACTGCGCACCGCATGCGCCGGCGCCCGGGCAGGCCGCGTCGACGATTTCCTCGAGGTCGACCTCGCTGATGGTGCCCGCGGCCTGCTGGCCCACGCCTTCGAAAACGTCCTGGATGGTGACGTCGTGCCCGCGGTAGCGGCCTGGTGCGATGGAACCCCCGTACAAGATCAACCCGGGAATGTTGAGCCGGGCCAGGGCCATGGCGCCGCCGGGGATGGTCTTGTCGCAGCCAACGATGACCACGGCGGCGTCGAACGAGTAGCCGACACCCGCCAGTTCGATCGAGTCGGCGACGACCTCGCGGCTGATGAGCGAGGCCTTCATGCCCTCGGTGCCCATTGAGATGCCGTCGCTAATGGAGATGGTGTTGACTTCCATTGGCGTGCCGCCCGCCGCCCGCACGCCCGCCATGACCTGCTGGGCGAGGTCGCGCTGGTTGTAATTGCAGGGCATGGTGCCGATCCATTCGTGGGCGACCATGACGAGGGGCTTCTTGAGGTCATCGGAACTGAAGCCGACGGACTTGAAGTAGGAACGGGCGGGAGCGCGTCCGGGGCCGTCGACGAGGGTGTGGCTCTTGTGGCGTGGGTCGAGGGTCATGCGGCAGCTCCCGGGTGAAGGGTGCCCTGAAGCTTAACGGGCCAACGCCCCAAGTTCGAACCCGCGCACCCGGCCCGTGCTACTTCGGTGCGCTCCTGGCGGCAACTTCGGTCATCGCTTCGCCGAGCCGGTGGACGCCCTCTTCGATCTCCTCCATCGGCACGTAGCTGAAGGCGAGACGGATGTGGTTGGTGACGTGGCTGTCGGCGAAGAATTGGGGGCCCTGGCCGACAATCACTCCCTTCTCGTTGGCCGCCTGGGCGACGTCGCGGGACGACATGCCAGGGCGGAGCTGAAGCCACAGGAAGAAGCCGCCTTCCGGCCGGGCATAGGTGCAGTAGTCGGCGCAGTAGCGCTGCAAGCCGTCCTCGACGCGGTCGAGCTTCCGCTTATAGGTCGCCCGGAGGTTGACGATGTGGCGGTCGAGCTCTCCGCTGCGGATGGCCTGTCCGATGACGCGCCCCAGGAACGAGCTGGACCCCATGTCGAAGCGGACCGCCGACATGCGACTGACAAGCGCGGGCGGACCCATGGTCCAACCCATACGGAGACCGGTGGCGAGGATCTTGGAGAAGCTGGAGATCTTGACAGCGTGGTCGCCGCCGCTGAGCGCGAAAAGCGAAGGCGGTGGCCGGTTGTCGAACCAGAGCTCGCCGTACGCGTCGTCCTCGAGGATGAGGACGTCGTACTGGCGGGCGAGCTCCACGACCCGTTCGCGGCGCGCCAACGTCAGGGTGCAGCCGGCAGGATTCTGATGAGTGGGGATGCAGTACAGGAACTTGGCGCGGCGGCCCTCACCGGCCAGCCTCTGGAGTTGCCCCTCGAGGAGGTCGACGCGGAGGCCGTGTTCGTCCATGGGCACTGCGCGCTGCTCGGCGCCGAACGAGCGGATGGTGCGCATGCTCCCGGGGAAGTTGGGACTTTCGACCAGGACGACGTCGCCTGGGTCGAGGAGCGTTTCGCACATGATGCCGATGCCGTGGGCGGAGCCGGAGACGACCATGACCTGATCGACGCCAACGGGGATGCCTTCGAGGCGGGAGGAACGCTCGGCGATGGCTTCGCGGAGCGGGCGCGGGCCGAAGGTGCCGTTGTATTCGAGCGCCTCCTTCTGGTCGTTGTCGATCACCCAGCGGGCAGCCTTGACGAGGAGCTCGCCGGGGAGCGACGGGATGTCGGGCAGGCCGCCCGCGAACGAGATGATCGGGCGCGGATCGGGGGCCGCCGCCGCCCAAACAGTGGGGCCGAGGATCCGCGCGCGGGCGCTAACGACTTCTTCGACGTGGTCGGCGTCCCAGTAGAGGTCGGCCATGCGTGGTGCTCCTCGCTGCTGTGTACGCACATTATATCGCGTTGAGGAAGGCGCCAGTCCGTCCGGCGAATGCTGCGCGCTGCGTCCCCGGTCTGGCTGAGATGGGCAGGCAGGCGCGTGTGTCCCGCCTTCTTGCCGTGCGCGTGGTCAAGCGGGCGTGGGAAGAAGGATTTGCCGGGACAATCGGAGCCATCGGAAATACAGGGCCGGCGGCCTCAGGCCTCGACGGGCTAGTTGACGGCGCTGTTATACTGGGCTTTCACCAAGCCGCACTCGCGATATTGGGATTTGTTTCACAAGCGGGGGCGCCGAAGCTAGTTCGGCCCCGCCATGGCGACGCACATACCCTGCGAGGCGCGGCCCGGATACCCGGGGAGGCTTGCGGCCATGTCTCGACCAGGACTTCCTGCCGCGCAGGGACTCTACAACCCCGGGAATGAGCACGACAGTTGCGGCGTGGGGTTCATCGTCCACTTGAAGGGGCACCGGTCCCACCAGATTGTGCACGATGGGCTCACGGCGCTCGAGAACCTGAACCACCGCGGAGCTTCGGGCTCGGAGCCGAACACCGGGGATGGCGCCGGCATCCTCATCCAGATGCCGGACGAGTTCTTCAGGCGCGAGTGCGCCGGGCTCGGCATCCGCCTGCCCGAGGCCGGACAGTATGGCGCCGGGCTCTTTTTTGGACCGAGGGGAGAACGGGCGCTCTCCCAGGGGATGGCGCTGGTCGCCGCGATCGTCGAAGAAGAGGGCCAACACCTCCTGGGCTGGCGTCCGGTGCCTACCAACAACGCCTCCGTTGGAGCGAGTGCGTTGGCCGTCGAGCCGGTGATGCAGCAGGTGTTCATCGGGCGCGGAGCCGACGTTCCGGACGACGACGCCTTCGAGCGGAAGCTGTACGTGATCCGGAAGCGGTTCGAGAAGGCTATCGGGCGGTGGGGAATAGAGGACCACGAGTACTTCTACTTCTCGTCGCTGTCGTGCAGGACGCTCGTGTACAAAGGCATGCTCACGGCGACTCAGCTGCGGGAGTACTTCCCGGACCTGAGCGACGGCCGGGTCATCAGCGCGATGGCGATGTTCCACGCGCGTTTCAGCACGAATACATTCCCCACGTGGGAGCTCGCGCACCCCTACCGCATGGTGAGCCACAACGGCGAGATCAACACCAAGCTTGGCAACGTGAACTGGATGGCGGCGCGCGAGGCGCTCTTCGAGTCGCCGCTCTTCGATGACATCAACAAGATCTTGCCGGTGATCGACGAGACCGGAAGCGACACCGCTTGCCTTGACAATGCGCTGGAGTTGCTGGTGCAGGCGGGAAGGCCACTCGCCCACGCCATGATGATGCTGATCCCTGAGGCGTGGAGCGGGCACGAATCCATGAGCGCCGAAAAGAAGGCGTTCTACGAGTATCACTCGTGCCTGATGGAGCCATGGGATGGGCCTGCTTCCGTTGCGTTCACGGACGGGAAGTCGATTGGCGCCGTGCTCGACCGCAACGGGCTGCGGCCATCTCGCTATTACGTGACGAAAGACGACCTCGTGATCATGGCCTCCGAGGTTGGCGTCCTTCCGATCGCGCCGGAGCGGGTGCTGCGCAAGGGCCGCCTCCAGCCGGGGAAGATGTTCCTCGTTAGCCTGGAAGAAGGGCGGATCATCGACGATGCGGAACTGAAGTCCAGGCTGGCGCAGGAGCGCCCGTACGCCGAGTGGCTGAAGCGCAACCTGCTTCCGTTGGATCGGATACCGGAGGCGGAGACGCCCGACCCACTGGAAGGGGAGGAGCTGCTGCGCCAGCAGATGGCGTTCGGCTACACGATCGAGGACCTGAAGTACATCCTCGGGCCGATGGTGAAGAACTCCGAGGAAGCGCTCGGTTCGATGGGGACGGACACGCCCCTGGCGGTGCTCTCCGATCGGCCGCAGTCGCTCTTCAACTACTTCCAGCAATTGTTTGCACAGGTCACGAACCCGCCCCTGGACGCGATTCGCGAAGAGATCGTGACCTCGGTGAAAACGGTGATCGGGCCGGAGGGCAATCTCCTGGACCCGGAGCCGGAGAGTTGCCACCTGGTCAGCCTGGAGACGCCGTTCCTCGACAACGGAGAGCTGGCGAAGTTCAAGTCACTGAAAGACCACGCACTGCGGGCTACGGTGCTGCCGATGCACTTCCCGGCGAAGGCAGGACCCGCGGGGCTCGCACCTGCTATGAAGGCGCTCAGCGCGCAGGCCGACGCGGCGATCGCCCGGGGCGCGAAGGTTCTTATCCTGTCGGACCGGGGTGTGGACCGGGAAAATGCCCCGATCCCGGTCTTGCTGGCAGTCGCAGGCCTGCACAACCATCTCGTGCGGGAGAAGTTGCGCACGCAGGTCGGGCTCATCGTGGAGACCGGCGAGGCACGCGAAGTGCACCACTTCGCACTTCTGCTTGGCTACGGCGCTGGCGCGATTAACCCGTACCTGGCGTTGGACACGCTCACCCACCTCCGGGAGGAAGGATTCCTCGACGCAGACTTGCCCGCGGACGAGGCCGCGAAGCATTACCTCAAGGCGATCAAGAAGGGCGTCGTGAAGGTGATGTCGAAGATGGGCATCTCGACCGTGCACAGCTACCGTGGCGCCCAGATCTTCGAGGCCATCGGTCTTTCGGAAGCGCTCGTCGACCACTACTTCACGAAGACTACCTCTCGCATCGGAGGGATAGGCGTCGACGAGGTTGCCATCGAAGCGCTCGCAAACCACGAGCGAGCGTTCCCGGCGCGCGAAGGCGGCCTGGACGAACTCAACTGGGGCGGACAATACCAGTGGCGCCGCGACGGCGAGTACCACCTGTTCAACCCGGAGACGGTCTTCCGGCTGCAGCACGCGACGCGCACAGGCCAGTTCAAGGTCTTTCGCGAATACACGCGGCTGGTCGATGACCAGGGCGAACGCATGGCGACGTTGCGAGGGCTCTTCGAGCTGAACAGCGACCTGGCGCCAGTCCCGATCGAGGAGGTCGAGCCGGCCGAGGAGTTGTTCAAGCGCTTCGCGACGGGAGCGATGTCCTACGGATCGATTTCGGCGGAAGCGCATGAGACCCTTGCGATCGCGATGAACCGCATCGGCGGGAAGAGCAACACGGGCGAGGGCGGCGAGGACCGCCGGCGGTTCGTGGCCGACGCAAATGGTGATTTGCGCCGCAGCGCCATCAAGCAGGTTGCCTCGGGGCGGTTCGGCGTGACGAGTGAGTACCTGGTCAATGCCGACGAGCTTCAGATCAAGATGGCCCAGGGTGCGAAGCCCGGCGAAGGTGGGCAACTCCCGGGTCACAAGGTATACCCGTGGATTGCGGAAGTGCGCCACGCGATCCCTGGCGTCGGGCTCATCAGCCCCCCGCCGCACCACGACATCTATTCGATCGAGGACCTTGCCCAACTGATCCATGACCTCAAGAACGCGAACCCGAGGGCCCGGATTAGCGTGAAGCTGGTCGCGGAGATGGGTGTCGGTACAGTCGCTGCGGGCGTCGCGAAAGCGAAGTCGGACGTCGTTCTCATCAGCGGTCACGACGGGGGTACGGGAGCGAGCCCGCTGACGTCGCTGAAGCACGCCGGCATCCCCTGGGAGCTCGGGCTCGCCGAGACGCAGCAGACGCTGGTGCTCAACCGCCTTCGCGACCGTATCCGCGTGCAGGTAGACGGCCAGATGAAGACCGGACGGGATGTGGTGATTGGGGCGCTGCTCGGGGCAGAGGAATTCGGCTTCGCCACCGCACCGCTGGTGGTGATGGGCTGCGTCATGATGCGCGTGTGTCACCTCGACACCTGCCCGGTCGGGATTGCGACACAGAACCCGGAGTTGCGGGCGCGCTTCGAGGGCAAGGCTGAGCACGTCGTGAACTTCTTCCGTTTCATCGCGGAGGAGGTCCGGGAGTTGATGGCGCAACTCGGGTTCCGCAGGTTCGAGGAGATGGTCGGTCGGAGCGACATAATCGACATGCGTCGCGCCGTGAACCACTGGAAGGCACAAGGGCTGGATCTGTCGGCGATCCTCTATCGCCCCGATGTGGGGCCGGGCGTCGCCACGCACCAGGTGGTGGAGCAGGACCACGGCCTGGAGAAGGCCCTGGACCAGCAGATCCTGCCGCTTGCCGCACCCGCTCTGGAACGCGGCGAGCCGGTCGTGCTCGAACTTCCCATCCGCAACGTCAACCGGACAGTGGGCACAATCCTGGGGAGCGAGCTAACGCGGCGCTACGGACAGAACGGACTTCCTGACGACACCGTCGACATCCGGTTCACGGGCTCAGCGGGACAGAGCTTCGGAGCGTTCATTCCTTCGGGAATCACGCTGCGGTTGGAAGGCGACACGAACGACTACGTGGGTAAGGGGCTCAGCGGCGGGAAGATCGTCGTCTATCCGCCGCGCACCGCCACCTTCGCCCCCGAGGAGAACATTGTCGTGGGCAACGTCGCACTGTACGGAGCGACGAGCGGCGCCGCGTTCTTCCGCGGTCTGGCCGGCGAGCGATTTTGCGTGCGGAACAGCGGCGCAGTGGCCGTTGTCGAGGGCACGGGCGACCACTGCTGCGAGTACATGACGGGCGGCCGGGTGGTAGTCATCGGACGCACGGGCCGCAATTTTGGCGCGGGCATGAGTGGCGGAATGGCCTACATCCACGATGCGGAAGGCGATTTCGCGACCCGCTGCAATATGGAGATGGTAGGAATCGAGAACCTCGAGGAGCCAGAGGACCTCGAAGTGGTCCATGGACTCCTCCAACGGCACCTCGAGTACACAGGCAGCACGGTTGCGGCGGTCCTCCTGAAGGACTGGCCGGCCGCAGCGAAGCGCTTCGTGAAGGTCATGCCGAAAGAGTACCGCCGGGTCATGGAAGAGCAGCGGCGCGACAGCGCGACCCGGCAGCCGGCCAGCGAAGCAGTGGGGGCCGCGCGTGGCTAAGCCCACGGGATTTCTGGAGTTCGGGCGGGAAACGCCAACGCGGCGGCCGCCTGGCGACCGCGTCCACGATTGGCTCGAAGTGTACGAAGACTTCCCGCGGGAAAAGCTCCGCGTCCAGGCGGCGCGTTGCATGGACTGCGGCGTCCCCTTTTGCCACCAGGGGTGCCCGCTAGGGAACGTGATCCCCGACTGGAACGACCTCGTGTACCGGGAGCGGTGGCGGGAGGCTATTGACAGGCTCCACGCGACGAACAATTTTCCAGAGTTCACCGGCCGGCTTTGCCCGGCCCCGTGCGAGGCGTCTTGTGTCCTGGGCATCAACGCCGACCCGGTGACCATTAAGCAGGTCGAGCTCGAGATCGTCGAGCATGCCTGGGCCGAGGGCTGGATCGTGCCCGAGCGGCCCGCCGTGCGAACCGGCAAGTCGGTCGCGGTCATCGGGTCGGGTCCCGCCGGTCTCGCGTGTGCCCAGCAACTCACGCGCGCGGGTCACGACGTGACTTTGTTCGAACGCGACAACCGGATCGGAGGGTTGCTGCGCTACGGGATCCCGGACTTCAAGATGGAGAAGCGGTTCCTGGAGCGCCGGCTGGCGCAGATGTCGGCTGAGGGTGTGACGATGCGCGCCAGCGTGAACGTAGGGGCGGACATTGACGCAAGGGAGTTGCTCACGCAGTTCGACGCCGTATGCTTGGCGGGTGGTGCGACCGCTGCCCGCGACCTCGACGTTCCCGGCCGGGCTCTCGAGGGAGTCCATTTTGCGATGGATTATCTGCCGCTGCAGAACAAACGGAATGCGGGTGATGAGATGCCGGAAGACAGCTTCATTTCGGCGAAAGACAAGCGCGTCATCATCCTTGGGGGTGGCGACACGGGGGCCGACTGCCTGGGCACCGCACATCGGCAGGGTGCGTGCGAGGTGCTCCAGTACGAGCTGCTCGCGAAGCCACCAGCGGACCGCGACCCGGGGGCGAACCCCTGGCCGACATGGCCAGACATCTACCGCACTTCGGCGGCGCACGAAGAGGGTGGTGTGCGCGACTACAGCATTCTGACGAAGAGCCTTTCCGGTGAGAACGGCGTGCTCCGGAAGCTTCATGCGGTGCGTGTTGAGTTCGTGCCAGAGGGCGGCCGCCAGGTCATGAAGGAAGTGGAAGGCTCGGAGTTCGAGCAGGACGTCGACCTCCTGCTGTTGGCGATGGGTTTCCTCGGCCCCGAGAAGGACGGAATGCTCGACCAATTGGGCGTCGAACTGACGGAACGTGGGAACGTGAAGGCAGACGAGAACAAGATGACCACCGTTCCAGGTGTTTTCACCGCCGGGGATATGACCCGGGGCCAGTCACTCATCGTCTGGGCGATAGCGGAGGGCCGAGAGGCGGCCCGCGGGATCGACCGCTATCTGATGGGCGAGACAGCTCTGCCTGACACGACTCGCCGTAACGCATAGGCCTGCGCTGCCCAGGCCTCAGTGGCCCTGCGACCCTCAGACGTTGACCGCCCGAGGAAGACATTCTGCCGAGTCGCGGTACGGCGACGAGTTGCGTGCCAACCGCGGCGTCCGTATACAGGCAGCGCAAACCCCCGGGAATGGTGAACAACGATGGGCAGTCTGGAAGGCAGAGTCTGTGTGGTCACGGGCGCGGGACGCGGAATTGGCGCCTCTGTGGCGCGGCTCTTCGCGGCCGAAGGCGCTGCCGTGGTCGTCAACGACCTTGGCGTGGCAGTTGACGGCGAGACGCCGGACAACCTCCCGGCGGAGCAGGTCGCCGATCAGATCCGCAAGGCCGGCGGCAAGGCGGTCGCGAACTTTGACGACGTAGCCGACGAAGAAGCCGCCGAGCAAGTCATCCGCCAGGCGTTGGGCAAATACGGCCGGCTCGACGTGCTCGTGAACGTCGCGGGCATCCTGCGGGACCGAATGGTGTTCAACATGCCAAGGGAGGACTGGGACGCCGTCATCTCCGTTCACATGGGCGGGACATTCAACACCACAAAGTTCGCTTCGATCTATTGGCGCCAGGCGCGCGAGGGACATTACCGGCTGATCAACTTCACCTCCGGATCGGGCCTCTTCGGCGCGCCCGGCCAGCCGAACTACGCGGCCGCGAAGATGGGTGTCGTCGGGTTTACGTACTCCTGCGCGAATGCGCTCGAACGCTACGGCGTTACCTCGAATGCCATTGCGCCGGCAGCGGCGACGCGGATGACGGCCTCGATCCCGAGCGAGCGGCGGCGGGTCCGGCCTCCGGATGACGACCCCGAACGGTCGCCGGACAACGTCGCCATCCCCTGCGCCTACATCGCAAGCACCGCTTCAGACTGGCTGAACGGCCAGGTCATCGGGTCGAGCGGCTACCGAATCACGCTCTACAGCAAACCGGAGGCGCTGCGAGAATTGCAGGCACCATCGCGATGGACGCTCGCGGATGCCTCCAAATTGATGGAGGGGTCGTTCAAGCAGGCGCTGCGCGGTGGAAACTTCTTTGCGCCGAGGGCCGAGCCGCCCGCGCCGTGATCCGAAGGCTCAGACGAGCGAGAGGGCCGGCGGCGCTGCCGCCAGTGCCTGCTGAGCCCTTGCTGCAATTCCGGACGCGTCGAGCTGGTAGAGGGCCCGCATGGTGGATTGCGGTCCGTGGTCGACGACCGCATCGGGCATCGTGATCGCGTCGAGAAAGCGGCCGCCCAGATGGTGCTCGGCCAGCAGCGAGAGGACGGCCTCGCCGAAGCCGCCCGCCTTCACATTTTCCTCCGCGGTGACGATGCCGCCTGTCGAGCCAGCGAGACGAAGGATGAGGGCGTCGTCGAGCGGCTTGGCAAAGCGGGCGTTCACCACAGTGGACTGGATGCCGGCCTCCTCGAGGATGTCGGCTGCCTTCATGCACTCAATCACCGTGGCGCCGAAGCCCAGGAGGGTGATGTCCTTGCCTTCGCGGAGGACCTCGGCCCTGCCGATGGGGATGGCCTTGAAGGGCAGGTCGGTCGGAGCGCCCGTGCCGCTGCCCCGGGGAAAGCGGACGGCGAAGGGCCCTTCGAGGTAGTTGACGCCGGTGAACAGGAGGTCGCGAAGCTCCGTCTCGTCTTTCGGAGCGGCAAGGACCATGGAGGGCAGGCAACGGAGGTACGACGTGTCGATGAAGCCCTGGTGCGTCTTGCCGTCGTCGCCTACAAAGCCTGCGCGGTCGAGGGCGAAGACGACGGGCAGGCCCTGGACGCAGACGTCGTGCACCACGCTGTCGAAGCCACGCTGGAGGAACGTGGAGTAGATGGCGCAGATGGGCCGGATTCCCTGGGTGGCCAGGCCCGCGGCGAAGGTAACCGCATGCTGCTCGGCGATGGCGACGTCGAAGACCCTGTCGGGGTGCTTCTTGTGGACCGGCGCCAGCCCCGTACCTTCGAGCATGGCAGCCGTGATGGCGACGACGCGGGGGTCGGACTCGATGAGTTCCTGCGTGGCCTGCGCGAAGACCTGGGAATACGTAGGCAGCGGCGGCGGGGCGGCAGGATCGACGGGCTTCTTGAGCCAGAACGTGCCGGAATGGCTCTTGATCGGGTCGGCGGCCGCCTCGGGCACACCATGGCCCTTTTCGGTGAGGATGTGCAGCAACACGGGTCGCTCGCGCACCTTCTTGATGGCCGAGAGCGTGAGTTCGAGCTCGTGAATGTCATGTCCGTCGACAGGGCCGTAGTATTCGAAGCCGAATTGCTCCCAGAAGGCGGCCGGGACAAGCAGGTCGCGCATGGAGTTCTTGACCCGCTTGGCGGCGTCCCATGCCTGCTTGCCGAGGGGCAGGTGCTCGACGATGGAGCCGACTTCGCGCTTTGTGTTGCGATACAGAGGATCGACGCGGAGCTTGTTGACGTTCTTCGAAAGGGCGCCGACGTTCGGAGAAATGGACATGGCGTTGTCGTTGAGGACAACGATCATGTCTTCCTGGAGGTGCCCGGCGTGGTTCATCGCCTCGAGCGCCATACCCGCGGTCATCGCGCCGTCGCCAACGACGGCGACCACGTGGAAATCCTCGCCTTTGAGGTCGCGCGCGACAGCCATGCCCATGGCCGCGGAGATGGCCGTCCCGGCATGGCCGGCGCCGAAGGCGTCGTGAGGGGACTCTTTGCGGTCGGAGAAGCCTGAGAGGCCCTGATACTGGCGGATTGTGGCCATCCGCTCCTTGCGCCCGGTCAGGATCTTGTGGACATACACCTGGTGCGACACGTCCCAGAGAATCTGGTCCCGCGGCGTGTCGAAGAGGCGGTGCAGGACGATGGAGAGCTCAACAACGCCAAGGTTGGACGCGAGATGGCCACCGCCGCCGATGCAATGCACGGTGTCGACGAGGAAGGCACGAATCTCAGCGGCCAGCTCGTTGAGCTGCTCGTAGGACAGTCCCCGCAGGTCCGCGGGACTGTCCACCCGGTCCAGGATCCGCGTTGTCGTCATCGGGCGCACCTTCTGGGTGAGTTGCTTTTCAGTGTGGCCGCGGCAGCGCGAAACGCGCCGTGGGTGGGCTTACGGAAGGATAGGTCCCAGGACCTCCCCGGCACCGTACGGGTGCGGTCGAGGAGGGTCAAGCGAATGTGAGAGATGGAGAGTCATGTGCGGACGGGAGGCGAATGGTGAACGTCGCGCCGGCCCCAGGCGTGGATTCGACGTCGACCGTCCCTCCCATGCCCTGCACCAACTCTTTGACAATCGCCAGGCCAAGCCCAACGCCTCCCTCGCGGCGGCTCCGGCCCCTGTCGACGCGATAGAAGCGGTCGAAGATTTGGCCGATCTGGGCGGGCTCGATCCCCGGCCCGTTGTCGGCGACGCTGATTTCCGCGGAACCTGGGGTCTGTCTTGCGCGGATGAGGACGGAGGAGCCGGGGCCAGAGTACTTGATTGCGTTGTCGACGAGGTTGAATACGCAGCGGTAGAGGTAGTCGCCATTGGCGTTCGCCTCGGCGCCGGGTGCGTCCTCCACGCGCAGCGCGATGTCCCTGGCGTGAGCCAGGGGGGCTAACTGCCGGACAGCTTCGCGCACGACGCTGTCGAGCTCGATAGGTTCAATAGCGGGACTCTCGCGTTCGTCCGCGGAGAGGAGGAGAAGGTCCTCGCTCAGGCGGGTGAGGCGCGCTGTCTGCGTCTTCACTGTCTCGAGAAGGGCGCGGTACTCATCCGTGCTCACCTCGGGGTCCAATTCGGCGACCTCGATGTTCATCCGGATGGCGGCGAGCGGGGTGCGGAGTTCGTGGGATGCGTTCTGGACGAACTGGCGCTGCTGCTCGAAGGAGTGCTCAAGGCGACCGATCATGGAGTCGAACGTGTCGGCCAGGGCCTTGAGCTCGTCGTCCGGGCCCTGGTGGTTGATGCGGCGGCTGAGGTTGGTCGCGGTGATTTCAGATGCGACCTCGGTCATGTCGCGGACCGGCCGGAGCATCATTCCCGACAGTACATAACCACCTGCTCCAGATGCGACGGCGAGCCCAACTACAGCGACAAGAGACCACGTCCGGAGCCGGTCGAGGTTGTCGGAGTAGATCCGGTCCTCGGCGTCTTTGAGGGTGATCGAGACAGGCACGACGGTGATGGCCTGACCTGGGCCGTCGCGCCGCGCCTCCCAGACGATGTCGCTCACGCCGAGTTGCGCATCCGGCTGGTCCAGTCGCGCGGCCAGGTTCAGTGCGACGACGAACGCGATACCGAAGACGAGGAGCAGACTCGAGTACCAGACGGTCAGGCGAAAGCGCACCGTCCGGCTGAACGGAGGCATGCGGACGCTAGAGGACGTAGCCCTTCCCCCGGATCGTCTCAATCAGCTGCTCTTCGAAGCCCTCGTTGAGCTTGCGGCGCAGGTTGTTCATATGAACCTTCACGGTCTGAGTGAAGGGGTTGGCGTGCTCGTCCCAGATGTGCTCGAGCAGCTCTTCCTGGGGCACCGCGCGACCTTCGTTCCGCGCGAGGTAGTACACGAGCGCGAACTCCTTGGGCGTCAGGTGGATTTCCCGGTCGTCGCGCCGGGCGCGGTTCGTGTTTGGGTCGAGCTCGAGGCCGCGGGTGTTGAGCATGGGCTCGCGGAGACCGCCTTCACGCCGGGTGATGGCGCGAATGCGGGCCGCAAGCTCGCTGAACGCAAATGGCTTGACCAGGTAGTCGTCTGCTCCCTGGTCAAGGCCTTCGATGCGGTCGCGGATGGCGCTGCGGGCCGTAAGCATGATGATCCCGCCGCCAAAACGGTCCTCGCGCAGCCGCCGGCACACTTCGAGGCCGTCGACACGCGGGAGGTTGAGGTCGAGGCAAACGACGTCATAGTTGTTGACGCTTGCCTTCTCGATGGCCTCGGCGCCGTCATAGGCCACGTCCACGGCGTATCCGATTTTGATCAGTCCGCGCTCGATGGCGCTCGCAATGGGCTCTTCGTCTTCGACAACAAGGACTCGCATATGCCTCCCAGACCTCCACATTCCGTAGCACCACCGTAGTGCCGACGTGCCGAAGCAAAGGTAAAGATGCGCCCGGCCGGCGCCGGAAGCCGGCGTCGCGGACGCTCAGGATGCGGCGGGCGGCTGGGGCTCCACCGGATCGTGATTCACATAACGTAGCGTAACATCGCGGGTGTTGTCTGCCTTCAACTGCCGGATGAGGAACTCGAACTTCGCCTGGAGCCCGTCCGTGAGCACCGCACGGACGTCAGAAGGCAGGTCCCAGGTTTGCTGCTTGAACGGTCCCCAGGCCTTCTTGCGCGTCTTGTAGAAGAACTGGGTGTCAGTTTCTCCCGCCGACCGTTCGCCGGCCAGGTCGCGGTCGGCGTAGTTGCGCATCTCCTGGAGGAGCGGCCCAGGGAAGCGTGGGTGATCCATGACCAGGTTCTGGAAGCCGGTCGCAAGGTGAATTTCAGCGGTTTCGATCTCTGGGAAGCGGTGGAACAGTTCGTCGGGCAGTGTGCTGGCGCCGTGCTGTACGGCCCCCGCCATGCCGTACCGCTCGCGCCCAACGCGGGAGAGTTCGCGCAGGGTGTCAAAGTCGATGGCGACCTTCGCGATCGTCCCGTCCGGCAGGGGAATGCCGCCGTGGCTGGTGCCCGTCTGTACGCTCACCTTGGATAGGCCTTCAAAGGCTGGGCCGACGACCTCGCCGAACCCGTCGACATAAGCGGTGAGTTCCTCAACCGTACTGTTGTTCTTGCCAACCTCACCAATCTCGCCACCGACCGAGACGGTGACGCCCCGGGGCTCGATTTCGCGCACGAGCCGGGCGAGGCGCGCTGTGAGGTGCGCATTCGGTGCCTGCTGTTCGGCCACCCGGTCATGGCTGAGGTCGACCAGCGTGGAAGCGTCGATGTCGATGCAGTAGAACTGGGCGGCCACCGCCTTGCGGACGAGGTCCTCGAGGGCGTGGGTCTCACCTTCCGGGTCGGTGGCGAACTTCTTCGCGTTGGCCTGAAAGTGATCGCCCTGGATGAAGACGGGCCCCCGGTAATCCTCAGCGATAGCGGCGCCGAGCACGACCGCGGCGATCTCGGCGGGCTCCTGGAAGGTGTAGCCCATTTCGCTGCGGGCAAGTTCGAACACAGTGGCGGTCGCCGCGGTCGACTTGATAGCGCGGAAGAGCGCACGGGACATGTCGAACGCCATCCCCCGGATGTTTACCGCGGGGACGGTGAAGCCGGAGACCTCGCCGCGCCCCCTGGCGCTGTACAGGCCGGCGATGGAGGAACTGACAGCGCCGAGTTCGGGCGCCGCCGCGTGGATTGCATAACGTGCAAGGGCCTGTTCTGCCTTGGAGCCGAAAACCGCGAGCCGGACAATAGGCTCAATCTGGTCCCGGACGGCGGCGGCATCGCGGAGCTTTGGACGGGCTCCTCTCGTGTCGAGTGCGGCGGCGAGCGTGCTGTTCATGCGGCTCAGTTTACCATCGCAAAGCAAACTGGCCCCGCGAAAGCGGGGCCAGTCTCAGGATGCCTCCAGCGGGCCGTTCAGGCGGCCTGCGTAGTCGTACGTGCGTCTCGGCGCCCGGCCCGGCGTTCGAGCATGTAGCCGAAGCCACGCACGTTGATGATGTAGCTCGGTTCCGCGGGGTCGAATTCGACCTTGCGGCGAATGCGCCTGATGTAGACCTTGACGATCTCTTGCGCTTCACGGTCTGAATAGGTGTAGTCCTGCACCGCACGGAGGATCTCAACGGGGCTGACGACCTTGCCGGCGTTGCGCGCCAGGTAGGCGAGAATCTTGAATTCCGTCGGGGTCAGAGGGATGGCGTCCTGGTCGCGGACAGCCTGGCAGCGGTCAAAGTCCAGGACCAGGTCCCGCACGGTGATCATGCTGGGGCTGTTGTCCTCAGGTGCGGGCGCCTTGCGGCGCGCGAGGGCACTGAGCTGGGCCGCGAGGACCTCGGCCCCGTCTGTGTCCCGAAGGCAGACGTCGGCTCCAGCCTCGAGTGCGGACCCCAGACCGTTGGCGTGCGGTCCGGGAGCAAGGACCAGAAGTGCCGCGCGGCAATTCTTGGCTACGGAGCGAATGAGCCCCAGGTCGTTTTCGACGCGAGGGTCGACAGCGAGGACGACCAGGTCCGGGTCGAACTGTGCGAGGAGTCGCTCTGTCTCACGGTCGTGCGGCCGCTCGGTTGTCGTGAAGCCATGGCGCGCCAGCGCCGGCAATACGTCGGACGACCTGTAGTCCCTCGTGTGAGTGACGAAGGCCACTGCGTTGCGAAAGCTGTCATCGTGCCGGTCTGCCATCGGTTTTCCCCCGTCTCGGTGAACTCGTGGCTCCCATGCCGCCACCCAGCGAGTTCCGGCCGCGGTCACGCAAGACGGCATTGCGTGCGCTGGGCCGGTGGTCTCCCTCATATGTTCGGCAGCTATCCGCTCCCTAATAGGGCTCTCGAGGGGACGAAGTGTCTGAAAAGTGTCCGGGTGGAAGGGCGGTTACCTGCACGTCGGCCAGGCAAGAAGGCAAAGACGCCAAAGGAGCCCCGGCCGGCGCGCGGCGGGGGCTCCTTTGGCCGTCCTGGGGGCGCTCTCAGGCGACTTCGCGCAACAGAGCGTGGCGCAGGCGCTTGACCGCCTGGGCATGGAGTTGGCTGACCCGTGTCTCGGACACCGAGAGGACGTTGGCGATGTCCTTCATCGTCAGGTGCTCGACATAATAGAGGGACACCACGAGCCGCTCTCGCTCGGGAAGCGTCTGCACTGCCCGGGCCAGGTCTTCGTAGAGTTCCTTTTCCTCAAAGCTGCGCGTGAAGTCGATGTCCTCGTCTGCGGTGGGCATCTCCGCGGCCGGGAACGAGTCCCCGTCGTCGTCCTTTTCGAGCATGCGATCGAGCGACACGGTGACCCAGCGCGCGTTTGACGAGGCGTCGCGGTACTGCTCGAGCGAGATGCCGAGGTGAGCGGCCGCTTCGCCGTCGTTGGGGCTGCGTCCCAGGGTGACCTCGAGCTCGCTCTGGGCGCGCTGCACATCACGGGCCTTTTGGCGCATCGTGCGGCTGAGGCGGTCCATACGCCGGAACGCGTCGATCATCGAGCCGCGGATGCGGCGGACGGCGTATGCGTGGAAGTTGGTGCCCTTTGACGGGTCGTAGCGCCGCACCGCCTCGACGAGGCCGCACGTGCCGTATCCGACCGCGTCTTCGAATTCCAGCAGGCCTGGTATCTCGAGCGGCAGCGAGCGAGCGACCCTGCGAACCAGGGGAGCGTACTGCATGACCAGTTGCTGTTGCTCCTCGAGCGACAGACGGCCAGGCGGGATGTCATTCACCAGAGGAGCGTCCTGGACTTCAGCAAACTTCGATTCCATTGTTACTACCCCGAACGAACACCCTGCTCGCAACCGTTCTGTGTGATGGTTGTCGGGCAGGTGCTCCGATTGTTCAGGTGGACGCGGTGACAGAACAACGGAGTCTTCGTTTCGGTCCCGTGGTGGTTCGGTGACATGGCGAGACATAATGCCCGGTCGATGGGTTCGAGACTTCAAACACTTCATAACTGATATAGTGCGAAGTTAGTCTCAGGAGCCTCCGAAGCTATGCTGTAGGGGTGAGCGGCCGCAGAGCGGCTGCTCGAGGACAACGGCCAGTGGCGTCTCCACTCCTGGTGAGCGAGCGAAGTGGCACAGTGGCGGCGTACACGCGCGCTGAAGGACAGTGGGCCCGGCGGCTCGTGGCGTCCGGCGGGCGCTGGCCGGCTGCGAATCCGCAGGGAACGCTCGTTGCGCTCGGCGTTATCGAAACGTCTGCCCGCTCTGTGTCCTCGCGGGTCGACCTGGTCGACCTGGTTACCGGCGCGCCTGCCGGGGAAGCCTACCAAAGTCCGCCGGGTGTGACGGGCGTCATCGCCCCTCGCATCCCAAGTTACGTGCTGTGGTCGCCCCTCGGTGACTTCCTGGGGATCGTCGCCCAGGGGGATGGCGGGCTCACCCTCTCTGTCAGCTCGGCAGACGGGTTGTTTAGCGCCGACCGGGTCATCACAGGGGCGCCGATCTTCTTTGCCTGGGGTTCGGACAACCGCACGGTGTGTGCCCACACCGGCGAGGAGGTTGCGCTCCTGGACGTCCGCCGTGAGAGGGAGCCGATCGTGCTCGCGCGGCCGGGAGGCGGCTTCCGCACTCCCGCGTTCAGCCTGGATGGACGTTATGTCGCATTTGCCCGGCCCGAAGCCCCCGGGGCCGAGGTCGTTACGCGGGACCTGACCACTGGCGAGGAGACACCGGCCGGCCGGTTCGACGGGGGCGTGGCGCTCGCGTACCCCGGTGGCGGGCCGCTGCTCTCGGTGGCCGTCAACCGGGAGCCGGATGCCGGGATGTTCCATGAACTCTGGCTGGTCGCACCCGGCGCAGGCCACAGAGCTGTTCACGTCGCGCGGGGACCGTTTGCTGCGTGCTTCTGGTCACCGGCGGGCGACCGCGTGGCGCTCCTGGTGCCCCTCCAGTCGGGAGACGGTCGCTATGCCGTACAGGTACGGGACCAGCGGGGAAACTTCGTGGCCGCTACCGAAGGCTTCGTGCCATCGCAGGACTACCGCACGGTGGTCGGTTTCTTCGACCAGTACGCGCTCTCGCACCACCTCTGGTCGCCCGGCGGCGAGGAATTCACGGTCGCCGGGCGCCTCGCGGGTGACGGCCTGGCCGCTTCCTTTGCGGACCAACCGCTCGACTACGTTATGTCGTGGCGCGTCGGCCGGAGTTCACCCTTCGAAATCGTTGCTCCCGGTGACACCGGGTTCTACGCAGCCGGCCCGCAAGACAGGTAGGACCGGAGGCAGTAAACAGGGGGTAAGCTTCGAAATTGAAGCGCGAGAGACGCTGGCGCTACACTCGGGTTACTCCCGACCGGTTTGCGCCGGGAAAGGCTGCGTCCCCCAGGATGAATAACCCCCGCGACCAGGTGCAGCCGGGCACGGCTGAACGAGCTGCCCGGTGGGGCGTCCTCGTCTTTCTCATGCTTGCCAGTGTCACGCTCGCCTTCGGGCTGGGCTTCGGCGTGAGGGAGTTGACGACCGACGACAAGCCGGCATCGAGCAGCGCCACCCGCACCGGTCAGAACGGTACGGCAATCGACACCATCGGAGCCGCGGTCATCAACGAGATCGCGAGCATCCTGCAATCGCAGTACGTCGACCGGAAATCGCTCGACCCTGAAGCGCTGAAGCAGGCGGCGATCAGCGGCATGATAGCGTCGCTGAACGACCGCGAGACGAACTACATCTCGCCACAGGACCTGAAAGGCGGGGCGCTGGACCTGGCCGGTTCCTACCAGGGCATCGGCGCGAGCGTCTCCGCCCGTTCGGGGCAGATAACGATTGTGGCCCCGTTTCGCGATTCGCCCGCCGAGACTGCCGGGATCAGGGCCGGCGACGTGATCCTCGAAGTCGACGGCGAGCAGACTGACGGCTGGACGGACACGCACGCGGTCGAGAAGATCCGCGGGCCCAAGGGCACGAGCGTGTCGTTGAAGGTGAAGCACGCTGATGGGTCTGCAGCCACCCTTACGGTTGTCCGTGGCGACATCGACATCGAGAGCGTGTACACGGAGCCGAACCTGGAAGTCATCCCGGGCGAGAGCGGGAAGAAGATCGTGGACAAGACCGGGACAGAGGCGACGGACATCGCCTATGTCGCCATCGCCCAGTTCCATGAGAAGACGCTTACGGAACTCCGCGACAAGGCCAAGGACATCCAGGCGAAGGGTTACAAAGGGCTGATCCTCGACCTGCGGTCGAACCCTGGGGGCGGCCTCATCGTCACCGAGGAGGTGGCGGACGAGTTCCTCGACTCGGGCGTCATCATCACGGAGCAGGACGCGAACGGGAAGAAGACCTCCACGTCCGCCAGCAAGGGCGGGCTCCTGAACAAAATCAAGATCGTCGTGCTGATGGACAAAGGCAGCGCGAGCGGAGCTGAGGTCCTTGCGGCCGCGCTGCGGGACAACGGCCGGGCCACGATTGTGGGCACGCGAAGCTACGGGAAGGGCACCGTGAACCAGCTCATGCCGTTGCACAACTGTGCCGACCCGTCGGGCAACTGTGGTGCGCTCTACCTCGCCGTTGGCCGCTGGCTCACGCCCAAGGGCGAGCAGATAGAGGGCCTGGGGATCGCCCCGGACGTCGAGTTGCCGATGACGGCGGAGCAATACATCGACCAGGGGGACATTCAGGTGTTCAAGGCGATCGATATCCTGCGCGGGAACTAAGGGCTACACTCGAACTACTACGCGGCCCCGGCTGCCAACGCGGCCGGGGCCGTTCTGTTGCGTGACGCCTACATGAGCGAATCCTCGACCATTGCCCAGAACCGGCGTGCGCGGCACGACTACGAGATCCTCGCGCGCTTCGAGGCGGGCGTTGTCCTGAGCGGCTCGGAAATCAAGTCGGTCCGCGAACACCACGTGCAGCTGCAGGGCTCCTACGCGCGGCTGAAGAACGGCGAGGTCTGGCTCGTCGACGTCCACATCGCGCCGTATGCGAACGCGGGCTACTCGGGCCACAAGCCCGATCGGGACCGCAAGCTGCTCTTGCACAAGAAAGAGATTCACCGCATCGAGGAGTACCTGGGAGAACGGGGACTGACGCTCATCCCGCTGGCCATGTATCTCAAGCGGGGGCGGGCCAAGGTCGAACTGGGAGTCGGGCGTGGTCTGAAACATTATGACAAGCGCTCGAAGATCGCCGAGCGCGACGTAGAGCGCGACATGCAGCGGGCCCTCCGTCGAAACGCGTAGGTACCCGCGTCGGTGCGCGGTCGCGCGGCTTTCGCCTGGCAGCGCTCCTGCTGCTACGATTGTGACTGCGCAGGGGTGTAGCTCAGTTGGTAGAGCAGTGGCCTCCAAATCCACCGGTCGCGGGTTCGAGTCCTGCCGCCCCTGCCAGACAACCTTCGACGTAAGCCGGCCCGCACCCCCTCACGCAGCTTGCCGCCGGGCGCGCCGAGTCGGTACGATGAGTGCCCGTGCCCAGGTGGTGGAATGGCAGACACGCTGTCTTGAGGGGGCAGTGCTCTTTTGAGCGTGTGAGTTCAAATCTCACCCTGGGCACCAATCTTGTTGCGTCGGGCGCCATGGCCAAGTGGTAAGGCAAGGCTCTGCAAAAGCCTCACCGCCGGTTCGAGTCCGGCTGGCGCCTCCAGCTTCCCGGGAGCGAGCGGACTCAGAATCGATTTAGCGGCTAATTGGCGCTGCCACTCCCGTGGCGATGAGATGGGCGATGCGCTCCGCGCCGAATCCGGCCTCGGCCAGCACTTCAGCCGCGTGGACGCCAAGGTCCGGCGCTGCAGATGAGACGGCGCCCGGCGTCTCGCTCAGCTGCACGTGCAGTCCCACGACTCGCTGCTTCCCGAAGCGTGGGTGGTCGGTGTCGACGAGGTACCCGTTTGCGATGGCCTGCTCGTCGTCTCCCAGGGCCGTGTAGTCCTGGACGAGCGAAGCCGGGACGTCGTTTTCGCGCAACCGGGCGAGCCAGTGGGCCGCCGGCCGGCTGCGGAACGCCGCCTCGAACAGTGACTCGAGCTCGTCACGGTTGGTGAAGCGGACGTAGCCGCGAGCAAACCTGGGTTCTTCGGTCAGTTCTTCGATGCAGAGCGCACGCGTGATCCTGGGCCAGAACTTCTGGTCGATGCCGACGATCATCACCCAGTTGCCGTCGGCGCATTCGTAGTGCCCCGCTGTGGGACCGGCGCGAAACTCGCGCTTCCGCTCCTCACCGAGGCGCATCGTGTGCAAGATGTCGGGCGCCTGCAGGGCCATCTGGGTCCCGAGCAGGGAAACCTCGACTTTCTGACCGAGCCCGGTTCGCTCGCGGGCGAAGAGGGCCGTCATGATGCCGAAGGCGAGGTTCATGGCGCCTGACTGGTCGGCCACGCCCGGTACCGGGATTTCCGGCCTTTGGCCAGGACCGCCACCGGCGTGCTGGGCGAATCCGCTGTAGGCCTGGGCGATCTGGTCAAACGAAGGGTTGCGCGCAAGAGGGCCTTTCGTGCCCCAGCCGGTGGCCTGCGCGTACACCACGTCAGCCCGGCGCGCGCGAAACTCGTCGTACCCGAGCCCCCATGCGTCCATCGTCCCTGTCCGGAAGTTCTCGACTATCACGTCACAGGTCGCTCCAAGGTCGAGAGCGGCGTCCCGCCCTTCCGGGAGCCGGAGGTCAAGACATATGGAGCGCTTACCACGGTTCAGCGCTTCCCAGAAGGCGCTGAACCCGTCGGGCTCCCGCCACATGCGCCGCCCGTAGTCCCCGGCGGGCTCCTCGATCTTGATCACTGTGGCGCCCATGTCCGCGAGCATGACTGTCGCGAAAGGGCCCTGCTGGTAACGGGTGAAGTCGAGGACGCGGATACCGGTGAGTGGACCTGGCATGTCGCGCAGTCTACGAAACGCATGGCAAAGAGCGAAAGTGCGCGGCGCACGGCCTGTCACCGGGATTGCCAGACGCTGTCCACCGGATTGTCACTCCTGTCACCTGTGGGTGGTGTCGTGTGCGGCGAAGGTGCCAGGACCGGCAGGGCGCGAACCTGAACCGGGTCCGACGGACGAACTATGTGCTGTCACTGAACCTGGCGCGCGGCGCGGTGGTGCTCCCGGCGCCTGCTTCAAGCCTGTCAGCCGTGGTGCCTTGCGCCGATAGTTCCAGTGAAATGCCAGTCAACGGGTCTCTGCACGGCCGGGCGGAATGGTTCATCGTGAGCGTCTTCGCGCTCGGGTCGGTGGTCTTCACCCTGGCGTTCTTCCTTCAGCCGGTCCATGACCCGCTCGGGCTGGCGTTCATCGCCCTGCTGGCCGGTGTCAGCGAAGTGTTGGCGGTGCGGTTGCACCAGGACGGCCGCGTCTCCGTCGCGACCGTCGGGATCGTGCTGGCGGCGCTCATGTTCGGGTTGCCTGGAGCCGCGCTCGTTTCGGCGACGATCACGATTACCGGCTGGTTCTGCTTCGCGCATCGCGAGGTGCCGAAGCTCGCGTTCAACTTTGGGCAACATAGTCTGGCGACGTTCACGGCCACGAGCCTGGCGCTCGCGCTCGGCGGAGCTTCAGTTGCCGAGAACCCTGCGTGGGCCCTTTGCGCAGGCGTCCTCGTTGGGCTGGTCATCTGGGGCATGTCGAGCGTTGCAGTCGCGCTGATCATGGGGATGACTTCCGGAAAGCCCGTGGTCCCGATTTACCGGGCGAACTTTTCCTGGCTGTTTCCGCATTACGCCGCGCTGGGACTCGTGGGGGGCGGCCTCGCCGTCGCTTACGACCGGCTGGGGGTAGCGGGACTCGCCATCCTCTCGGTGCCGCTCCTTCTCAGCCGCTACTCGATGAAGCAGGTCCTGGATAAGACCCGCGAGAATGTGCTGCGGCTCGAGCGGTCCAACCAGCAACTGCAGGGCGCCTACATCGAAATCCGAAACATGTCGGATGAACTGAGCCACGCTTACACGGGAACCCTGGAATCGCTAGTGGCGGCCCTCGACGTTCGCGACCAGGAGACACGTGGCCACTCGACGCGAGTGGCCACGCACTCGCTCGACATCGCCGACCTCCTCGGCATCAAGGACGAACATGAGCTCGCCACGATCTACCGCGGCGCGCTGATGCATGACGTGGGGAAGATCGGAGTGCCCGACTCCATCCTGCACAAGCCCGCGAAGCTTACGGAAGAAGAATGGGAGTTCATGCGTCGCCACTCCGCCATGGGCTACAAGATCCTCGCGCAGGTGCCGTATCTGCGCCCGACTGCGCGGATTGTGCTCGCTCACCACGAACGCTGGGACGGCGACGGCTATCCGCGCCGGCTGAAGGCGGAGGACATCCCGCTTGGCGCGCGCATCTTCGCTATCTGCGATACCTACGACGCCATCATTTCGGACCGGCCCTACCGGCGTGGACAGTCACCTGACGCAGCGCTCGCAGAAATATTAAGATGCGCGGGGTCGCAGTTCGATCCAAAGGTTGTCGAGGCCTTCGAAGCTGCGTTCCCAGGGTGGCGGGAAGAAGACGCCGGCTCGCACGCGCGACCGCTGTACCTCCCTGCCTGGAAGCGAAAGGACGATGCGCCAGGCCGAGCGGCGAGCTAGGACTTCTTCTGCCCTCTTGAGGGCGGCGCGGTCGGCGTTTGCCAGCGACGGTTATGACGGGGCGTCTCTTGACAGCATCGCCGCCCGCGCGACGCTCTCAAAAGGTGCGGTGTACACGCACTTTGCTTCCAAGCTCCAGCTCTTTGAAGCGGTGGTAGAGGCCACCTTGCGGGAAGCCTCGGCGCGCGTGCAGCGCGTGGTCGAAGCACTGCGCGCGGGAACTGACGCGCAGCCCGCAAGCGCCCATTACTTCGGCGACGTGAACGACGCGGAGCACGTGGTGCTTATGTCGGAGGCCTGGCGCCTGGCGACCAGCGAGCCTGGCGTGCGGTCGCACCTGGAGGCGTTTCGGCGGGAGCGGCGGCTCGAATGTGCGCGGGGCGCGGTCGACGGGGGCGCGAACCCAGCAGAGGCCCTGCGAGTTGCGCAGGTCGTCTCAGCACTGATAGACGCCGCGACGCTGGACCGGCGGCTCGGACTGGCCGCCAGCGGCTGAGCGGGGCCTTCTCCGGCGGGGTTCTGTGCGGACTCCCGGAGACGCGAAAGCGGGCCCCGAAGGGCCCGCTTCCTTTGGTTTGTGCTCCTGCTACCAGCTGGCGATCAGGAACGGGGTCGCCGACGAAACGACGGCCGCCGCAGCCAGGGCGCCAAGGGCGAGGAGCGTACGGAGCCTACTCATAGGCACCTCCCGCTTTGCCGATCGTTTGCCGACCGGCCGGTATGTATTACGCCCGGTGGATAACGGGTGTCAAGTAAGTGGATCACAGTTGGAAAGTCTCAGCCGCGGAACACAGTCGCCGAGAGCCGCCGCCACCGAACTTCGCGGCTTCCCCCGTCAGCACCTAAGCTGAGTCGATGAGCCGAAGATCACGCGAAGTCACCGAAGGCGGGCCGGTCGAAGGAGAGCGGCTCACTCTGCGCGCGGGCCCGATCGTAGCTGGTGGCGCCACGATGACTCACCTGGAAGACGGCCGGGTCGCGTTCGTCTCATACGCCTGCCCCGGCGAACTGGTGGAAGCGGTTGTTGAGCGCGTGCATCGCGATTATGTGGAGTTGGTGACCGCCCGCGTCGTCGAGCCCTCGCCTGACCGGGTTGCCCCGCGCTGTTCGCTGTTCGGCGAATGCGGAGGCTGCCAACTGCAACACATGGCGTATGACGCCCAGTTGCGAGCCAAGGAGGAGGTGGTGCGCGAGCAGCTGCGCCGGATTGGCCACCTCGATGCCTCGGTAGTGCGGCCAATCGTGGGCGCTCACGACCCGTGGGGCTACCGGAACCATCTCCGCTTCTCCACCGGAAAGATGTTCGGCGACGTGGGCTTCATCAGCCGCCGCGGCCGAGGCCTGCTCAAGGTCGAACAGTGTCCTATTGCCGACCCCTGGGTGAACCAGCTCCTCCCGGCCCTCCAGGGGCATGGAGCCGGGCTTCACCAGGTCCAGGTCCGCCACAACGCCGAGACGGGCAGCTTTCTCATTAACCCCGCGATGCCGGGAGTGCCCATGGAGACCGGGCAGCGCCATTACACCGAGTCGCTGGCCGGCCACCGCTTCCAGGTCAGTGCTTCGGCGTTCTTCCAGGTGAACAGCGTCCAGGCGGTGGCGATGGTGCGACTGGTGGGCGAGGCCCTCCCCGCCCGGGGCCGCCTGCTCGTCGACGCGTTCGCCGGTGTCGGGACGTTTGCGGTGTTATTCGCGGACAGATTCGAGCACGTAATAGCGATCGAGGAGTCTCACAGCGCAGCCGGCGACTCGGCCCTCAACCTCGAGGGATTCCCGAACGTCGAGATGCGCGCCGGGAAGGTCGAGGAGATCCTCCCACTGCTGGAGGCCACCCCCGACGCCATCATTCTTGACCCCCCAAGGCCGGGCTGCGCGCCCGTGGTCACCGCCGCAATCGCGAAGTTCCGGCCGACGAGCGTCGTCTATGTGTCGTGCAACCCGGCGACGCTGGCGCGCGACCTCCGCCTGCTCGTGGACGCCGGGTACCAGGTCGAAGCGGTGACGCCGCTCGACATGTTCCCGCAAACGGGTCACATCGAGTGCGTCGCCCGCCTGGCACTTGCAGACGCCGCGCGGTGAACGATGTCGTGCTCGCCTCGGCCTCGCCGCGGCGCCGGGAGCTCCTGGCGGCCGTCGTGGGCGCCTTCAGAGTCCACGCTTCCGACGTCACCGAGTCTATGACCGGCGACGCCCGGGCCGACGCCGAACGGCTCGCGCGTGACAAGGCGGCGGCCGTGGCTGCGGTCGAACCCCGGGCGATAGTTGTCGGCGCCGACACGATCGTCCACGACGGCGCGCGGGCTTATGGAAAGCCGCGGGACGCCGTGGACGCTGTCGTGATGCTGCGTGCGCTCGAAGGACGCGAGCACACCGTTGTCACGGGCGTCGCGGTGGCGGTCCCGGGTGGCGGCCTGCGATCAGGCGTGTCCGAGTCGCGGGTGTTGATGGCCCCACTGAGCGACGCGGCGATCGACGCCTACGTGGCCTCGGGGCGCCCGCTGGACAAGGCAGGTGCCTACGCAATCCAGGATGAGGACGTGCCGACCGTTGCCGGGTTGCACGGTTGTTACTGCAGCGTGATGGGGCTGCCCCTGTGGCTGCTCTGCGCGCTCCTCGATGGAACGGGCACGGTGCTTGACGACCCGTCGGCCACCGTCCTGCGATGCGCCCACTGTCCCGAGCGCCCACGCCAGGATTGCTCTTCCGCGTAGACGGAGGGCCAGCCGCAATCCGCGGGATTCGCGGTTCGTGGCAGCCGCATCAGTACCGGGCGTGGCGCAGCGCGGCGCCCGGTGCGCGTACAATCGGCGGCGCAACACCGCTGGAGGACAACGCCATGGCCTACCTCGACCGCGACGGCGTGAAGATCTACTACGAAGACCAGGGCGCGGGCCCGGCAGTGCTCCTGAGCCACGGTTACAGCGCCACGTCGCAGATGTGGCGCGGGCAAATACAGCCGCTGACCGCGAACTACCGCCTCATCACCTGGGACATGCGCGGCCACGGTATGACCGACAGCCCGGACGACCCGGCGCAGTACTCCGAAGCCCACACAGTAGGCGACATGGCGGCGATCCTCCGGGCGTGCGGCGTCGATCGGGCCGTGATCGGCGGGCTCTCGCTTGGCGGGTACATGTCGCTCGCGTTCCACGTCGCGCACCCGGCGATGACGCGCGCGCTCATGCTGTTCGACACGGGGCCCGGCTATCGCAACCCAAAGGCGCGCGACGGCTGGAACGAGACCTCGGAAGCCCGCGCTCGGGCCTTCGAATCAAAGGGGCTCGATGCGCTGGGCGGGAGCGCCGAGGTACGGGCCAGCAGCCACCGCTCGGCCAAGGGTCTCGCCCTTGCCGCGCGCGGCATGCTGGCGCAGTTCGACTCGCGCATCATCGAGTCGCTGGAGCACGTCGCCGTGCCCACGCTCGTCCTCGTCGGCGCCAACGACGAACCGTTCCTGGGCGCGACGGATTACATGTCGGCGAAGATCCCCGGTGCGCAGCGCGTGACGATTCCCGGCGCTGGCCACGCGTCGAACATCAACCAGCCGGCGGCGTTCAACGAAGCCGTACTCGCCTTCCTCGCGGGTCTGAGCTGAGCCGGCCTTAGCGCGGAGCGTACGTCGCGACCCGCCCCAGGGCCGCAGCGGCACGTTCGAAGCTGGCAAAGAGCGGGATGCCCCGCTCATGGAACTTCGGCCCGATCTGGGCCACGTACTCCGCTTCGTGCGCGGGGTGCAGCACGGCCACGAACGCCTTCTCTGAGCGCGCCGCGTGCGCCTGGATGGTGTCCAGCATCTTGTCCAGCGTCTCGGGTTGTTTGCGCCACTGGCGCGCCGCAAACATGGCCGACAATTCCATGGCCATCGCGTCGACGTTCTCGTCCGCATCGACGATGCGGAGGATGCGGTCCAGCGTCTCGAGGTTGCCCTGGATGGTGCCGCCCATGTCGAGGGGGTTCTGGTAGCTGCCGCCAATGATGTTGAAGAACGACTGCAGCTCGCCGTAGGTCGCGTCCGTGAACCGCGGGACGCGGAAACCGGCCTTCGCAAACGCGTCAGAGATGGAGACCGACTGCCCGCCTGTTTGCGCCAGCAGCGCCATGCCGGTACCCCGGGGCCGCTTTGAGCGCAGCAGCGCCTTCATCACGTCGACTGTCTCGTCGAGGTTGTTCGTCGTGATGGCGCCGCACTGGCGCATCATGCCGTCCCAGATGGCCTGTGGCGCGGCAAGGGACCCGGTGTGCGACATGGTCGCCCGTGAGCCCGCCTCCGTCTGTCCGCCCTTCCAGACCACGACCGGCTTGCGCTTGCAGGCCTCGCGCAGGGTTTCGAAGAACCGCTTCCCGTCCTTCACACCCTCGACGTACATGCCGATGACTTCGGTCTCGTCGTCCTGCATGAGGTAGTCGACGTAGTCGCTGACATCGAGGACGACGGCGTTACCGAAACTCGCGCAACGGCTGAGATGCAGGCCGTTCGCGGCGCCAACGAGGCTGAACATGATGCCGTGGGTGCCGGACTGGGAGAGAAAGCCGATTCTGCCGTCTTCGGCCACGGGCGCGTCGGCGCTGAAGCGCACGCCCACTTTGGGCAGGTAGAGGCCCATGCAGTTGGGCCCGACGAGGTTGAAGTTGGCGCCTTTGGCCATCTCGACGAGTTGAGCCTGAAGCTTGATCCCGAGTTCCTCGCCGGTTTCGGCGAAGCCGGACGTGAAGAACCCCGCGCCGTTCGCCCCGTTGGCAATGAGGTCCTTCAGGACGTAGGGCGAAACCTGGCGCGGCACTGCGACGACCGCGTAGTCGATGGGCTCAGGGATGTCGGCCATCGACGTGAAATTCTGCACGCCGAGCTTCTCGATGCCTTCGATCTCCTTGGGGTCGAGCTGCACCGAGTACAGCCGCCCGCCGCGCTCCTTGAAGGGGAGGTTGTTGTGGAGCCACATGTACCCCGGCCCCTTGTCGCCGACCACGGCGACGACCTGCGGGTTGAACATCCGGTCGAGCCGATGCCCGGGCACTCCCATTTCAGGCCTCCGCGATCACGATGCGCGCGTCGACGGCGATTGCGCCGTCGGGGTAGGCGAACACGGGGTTGAGGTCGAGTTCGCGCACCTCGGGGTGTTGCTCCACGAATCTGGAGACCTTGAGGATGGTCGCCTTCAGCGCCTCCACGTCGGCTGCAGGCTGGCCACGCACGCCGTCGAGGATGGGCCGGCCTTTGATCTCGCTGACCATCTGGGCGGCGTCCTTCTCTTCCAGCGGCACGAGCCGGAAGGAGACGTCCTTGAGGACTTCGACCATGATCCCACCGAGGCCGAACATCATGACCGGGCCGAACTGGGCGTCGGTCGTCATCCCGACGATCACCTCCGTGCCCTGCGGGGCCATGTGCTGGACGGCTACCCCAGTAATGCGCGCGCCCGGCACGTGCTTCGTACAACTCGCGACGATGGCGTCGTAAGCGGCGGCCACGTCAGCGCGGCTCGCGAGGTTGAGCTTCACGCCGCCGGCGTCACTCTTGTGGGAGATGTCCGGGGAGACGACCTTCAGGACAACCGGAAATCCGGCGGCCTCGGCCTGGGCCTGGGCGTCGTCGCGACTCGTGGCGAGGGTGGTCTTTGTGACCGGCACGCCGGCCTCGCCCAGGACCTCTTTGGCCTCGACTTCACTCAGGAGCGTGCGGCCTTCGGCACGCGCGCGGGCAAGGACTGCTTCGAACGTCATAGAATCCCCAATCGTCGGACGGTTGCGGCGGCGCATCCGCGAGGACGCCCGCGGTGGCGGCTCCGGCCGCTCGCCGCATTCTACGGGAGGGGTACCCTCGTGTCAGTTTCGAAGCCAACAGCCGGCCCCACCGAAGTCACCCTGCCATGACCGGACCGGACTACGACGTGATTGTCGTTGGGGCCGGGGCGGCCGGCGCCGTCGTGGCCGCGCGCGCAAGCGAGGACCCGCGGAGGTCGGTGCTTCTCGTGGAAGCCGGGCCCGACTACCCGGTTCTGAGCGAAACGCCGTTTGACCTGGTGAACAGCCACAACAACTCGTACAGCGCGCACGACTGGGGCTTCTCGTACCGGCCCACGGCGCTGGCGCGCCCGCAGCCGTTCCCCCGCGGGCGGGTCACGGGAGGCTCCTCGGCGGTGAACACGACGATCGCCCTCCGGGGCATGCCCGAGGACTACGACGGCTGGGCGGCTGAAGGGAACCCCGAGTGGGCATGGGAGAAGGTGTTGCCCGCCTTCCGCCGGTTGGAGCGCGACCTTGACTACGGGGAGGCTCCGTATCACGGGGACGCTGGCCCTATCAGCATCCGGCGTTACCAGCCAGAGGAGATGACGGAAGTCCACCGGGCGTTCATGGAGGCGAGCCGCGAGCTGGGCTATCCGGACTGTGCTGACGCGAACGACCCCGCGGGTTGGGGGTCCGGACCGCATCCCATGAACAAGCTGGGCCGTCTGCGCATCTCGACGGCGATCGGGTATCTCGCGCCGGCCCGCGCGCGGCCCAACCTGGTCATTCGCGCCAACGCCCACACGCGACGCGTGCTCGTCGAGAACGGCCGCGTGACGGGTATCGAAGTCGAGACCCAGGGGCAGGTGGAGGCCATCCGCGGCCGCCTGGTCGTGCTCAGCGCCGGGTCATTGCAGTCGCCCTGCATCTTCTGGCGGTCGGGCATAGGAGACCGCCAGGACCTGGCCCGCCTCGGCGTAGACATCGCGCGCCATGTGCCTGGAGTCGGCGAAAACCTCTGCGATCATCCCGCGCTCGCGGTGCTCTGCCGTGTGACCGACCCGTCGATCCTGGACGCTGACCAGCCCATCGTGCAGACCATCCTGCGCTACACGGCCGCGGGGAGTGACGAGCGGAACGACCTGCAGATCGAGGCGTTCTCGTTTTCACCGCGGGGCGGCCCGCTCGACTCCTTCGCGATCGCCTCCGTGCTCGAAGAGGTGAAGGGAACGGGGCGTCTCCGCCTGGAGTCTGCGCGCCCGTTCGCGGCGCCGGTGGTAGAGCAGCAGTTTTGCGAGGACGAGCGGGACCTCGCGCGCCTCGCCGCCTGCTTCCGGGATACGCTCGCCTTCACCCAGACCAGGGCTTACGCGGGCATCATCAGCGAGGTGCTGTTCCCCACGCCGGGCCGGCCGCTCGACGACGACACGCTCTTCGACTTGCTCAGGCGGTTCGCCGCGAGCGGATTCCACCCCTGCGGGACGCTGAAGATGGGGCCGTCGAGCGACCCCATGGCCGTGGTGGACCAGTTCGGGCGGGTTCACGCCGTGGAAGGACTGGTGGTGGCGGACGCTTCGATCATGCCAGCGGTTCCCCGCGCCAACACCAACCTCACCTCGATCATGATCGGTGAGATGATTGGCGAATGGCTGCGGACCCGTCCCGCGGCGTACGGCCTGTAGACAGGCGCGTTATGTCGTGCACGAGAGGCCACGGGTTCGTCCCGTCAGCCTGCGTCGAGCTTCTCCTTGAGCGTCGCCTTCTGCGTGTCGAACTCCTCGCGGGCGCGGGCAATCTGCTCCGGGGTGAGGTCCAGGCGGTAGAAGTCGCGCTTCCATGCCGCCTCCGGAGCCCAGCGAAAGGGCGTCTGGACGGTGGTGCGCGGGGCTGAGGCGGATTCGAGCAGATCGAGGGCCATGCCGAGAGTCGCCCGCTGCATCTCCACGTCGTGCGGCTTGCCGCAGGAGTTGCCGAGCGGGAAATCGCTGAACAGGAAGCGGGCGACGCCGCAGTGTTCGACGATGTCGCGGGCGCAGCCCATGACGACGGTGGGGATGCCGTTGGCTTCGAGGTGGCGTGCTACCAGGCTCACGGTCTGGTGGCAAACGGGTCAGGTGGCCACGAGGACCGCCGCGTCGATCCCCTCCTGCCGGCACAGCGAGAGGATTTCGGGCGCGTCCCGTTCGTTCGTCAGCCGCTGGCTGCGCAGGGTGGGGACGCCGTAGAGACGTGGGTTGAGCTGACCAACACGACCGGCGACAGCGGCTTCCTTCATGCGAGCGAGCGGAAGATAGGTGTTGATGTCTTCCGCGGACGTGTGCTTGCGGTCGTAGCCGACGTGCGAGATGCGCAGGTCGGGCGCGGGCTCGACCGGCATCGTGTAGACGTTCGTGAACTTCGCACGGGCGTTGTACGGCGCCCGGGGCCCCTGTTCACCGGCCTCGGGATTGTAGGGAGCGGCCGTGGTGACGAGCGCCACCCGGCACTCACGCAAGGGCTTCCGGAGCGGCGCGAACGGCGAATCCTGGTGGCACGCCCAGCGGTAGGGGTTGTCGTACCCGAGCGACAGGTAGTAGGCCCGGGACCGGTCGAGATAGCGGACCGGGAGGTCAAGGGTCGCCTCGATGAACTCGGGGGCGTTGTCGATGCTGGTCATGGGTGCCTCCCGGCCGGTACAAGATAGCGAGCTATGGAGAGAAATCACCGGTGGCCGGGCCACGCGCACCGGCGAAAGCGAAACCGAGGATGGACAGGCACGAGCGGAGCTCGGCGCCCTCGGCGAGTGCGGCTGTCCCGGCAAGGACGCTGACCGCTGCCGCATCCAGCAGGTCGAGCGCGGCGGGAGCGTCGAAGTCGTTGTCGAGGGCCGCACGGAAGGCCAGAGTGAGCGGCCCGGCCGGAACCGCGGTGGCGGGCCCTTCGCCCGCGGCGGCGGACTTGAGGCGGCCGTAGCGCGTAGCCAGGGCCGGAAGTGCGTGGTCGCGGTAGTCGGCGCTGGCGCGGTAGTGGTTCCCGAGGAGGTAGAGCCGGAGGTGGTCCGGTTCGTAGTCATTCATCAGGTTGCGCGCCAGGACGAGGTTGCCGAGGGACTTGCTCATCTTCACGCCGTCGAGCTGGAGCATGCCGTTGTGCATCCACCAGCCAGAGAACGGAGAAAGGCCGGTGTAGCACTCGGCCTGGGCGATCTCGTTTTCGTGGTGCGGGAAGATGAGGTCGGCGCCGCCGCCGTGAATGTCGATCTGGGTGCCGAGATGCGCGATGGACATGGCGGTGCACTCGATGCTCCAGCCGGGGCGGCCGGGACCCCACGGGCTGTCCCAGCTCGGCTCGTCGGGCTCGCACTGTTGCCACAGCAGGAAATCGAGCGGGCCGCGCTTCTTGTGCTCGCGCTTGGACTCCGGGTTTTCGCGCTTCGCCAGCTCGGCGATCGTGACACCGTTGAGTTGGCCATAGCGGGCAAAGGTGGCCGCTTCGAAGAAGACGTCGCCTTCGACCACGTAGGCATGGCCCCGGCGCACGATTTCGGCCGTCGCCTCGATCATCTGCGGGATGTGGTCGGTCGCCTTCGGATACTCGGTGGGACGGAGGACGTTGAGGCGGTCAAGGTCGGCGCGAAAGATAGCGTCGTTCTCATCGCGGATCTCGGCGATAGGGCGGCCTCCCTGGCGCTTCGAAACCATGATCATGTCGTCGTCGATGTCCGTGATGTTCTGGACGTAGCGGACGCGGTAGCCGGACGACGTCAGGTAGCGCCGGAGCGTATCGAACTGCACGTAGCTGAACGCGTGGCCAAGGTGCGTGACGTCGTAGGGGGTGACGCCGCAGACATAGATGCGGACTTCAGGGGCAGCAACGGGCTTGAATGCGCGCACGGAGCGGCCGAGAGACGAATAGAGGCTGAGGGTCACGAAGCGCTCCGCGTGGGGATGTCTGCCAGCGTAGCAGAGGCCTTGCAGCGTGGCATTGCCGCTCTCACGAGAGCACTCCGTCGGCCATGAGGCCGGCGATCTCCTCGTCGTCCAGGCCAAGGACGCCCTGGAGCACGTCGAACGTGTCCGCGCCGAGCTGGTGGACAGCTTCGACGTGGGGCGGCCGCTCGCCGTCGAACAGGGCGGGGAACCGATCAACGCCGTAGCCGCCGCCGTCTCCCTCGGTGACGCCGAAGAAGGCTCGCTTCGCGAGGTTCGGGTCGCGACCCGTGAGGTCTGCCGCGTCCTGCACCGCGCCTGCCGCGACGCCGGCGGCCTGGCAGGCGGCCATGACCTCATAGCGGTCGCGCGTCCTGGTCCAGTCGTTGACCAGGGCATCCAGCGCGTCCTGGTTGACGACGCGGGCGGCGTGCGTGGCGAAGCGGGGGTCGACGGCCAGTTCTTCGCAGCCCATCGCGCGGCAAAAAGCGGCCCACTGGGCGTCGCCGCGCACGGCGATGGCCACCCAGCGGTCGTCGCCGGCAGCGCGATAGACCCCGTGCGGGGCCCACGCGCCGAACGGGTGGCGGTTGCCGACGGGCTCGTGGTGCGTGCCGTTTGCGAGCGCGTCGACGAGCGTGGGAGCCATGAGATGGAGGCCGAGCTCGTACTGAGAGAGGTCGACTTCGATGCCCTCGCCGGTCTGGCGAGCGTGCTCCACGCCTTCGAGGATGGCGAGCGCCCCCGCGAGGCCGCTGAGGTGGTCCGTCAACGAGAAGCCGTAGCCGAGCAGGTGCTCGCCCGGCGGGTTCGTCAGGTACGTAAGGCCAACGAGGGCGTGGATGGTCGGCGCGAACGTGACGAAATTGCGCCACGGGCCGGTTTGGCCCATGCCCCCCATCGAGACCACGGAAACGCCCGGGTTCGTGGCGTGAAGTGACTTGCGATCGAGGCCCCAGCGGGCGATGACGCCAGCGCTGAAGTTCTCGATGACGGCGTCGGAATGCTGCGCGAGCGAGCGGGCGAGCGAACGTCCACGCTCGGTGGACATGTCGAGCTGGATGCTGCGCTTGTTGCGGTTCCAGGAGACGTAGTAGGGATGCAGCGGGTTGTTGGCCCCGGCTGAGCGCACGCCGGTGCCTACTTTGATGACGTCGGCGCCGAGGTCGCCCAGGACGCGGGTACCGAACGGGCCGGCGAGGACGTGGGTAAAGTCGAGGATGCGGACGCCCGCGAGGGGGCTGGCGGTGAGGACCGGCTTCGCGTCGCCGGCGTCACCGGGGGTTGCGGGATGGGGGTGAGTGGGCGGTCGAGGAGCCCAGGTGACCCTCACCCCTGACCGTTCTCCCACCGCGGTGGGAGAGGGGTAGCGAGCCTCGTCAATGTCAGTGCGGAAGAGACGGCCGGGGAGCGTGAGCCGCCCGCTGCCGGGAACGTCCTGTTCGCTCAGCCACTCCCGCGCCGCAATCTGCGGGCTGGCGAGCACCTCGCTGACCGGCAGCGCCACCCCGAACGGGAGGCGCCGCACCTGGCTCTCCAGGAAGAACGGCCACGCCTCTTGCTTTGCGATCCACTCCCGCATCTGCTGCATGACGTAGGGGAGGTTCATGACCATCGACTGGAGGCTCGGGTACTTCTCGGGGTCCGCGAGGTCCCCGGCGGCGCCGTCCCGAATCATCCAGGGAAGGATCTCTTCCACGAAGCGGAGGGCAGCGGTGACCTGCACTCCTTCACCGCGCTGGTCAGGGTAGACCGCGTAGGCGCCGCTCCAGTGGAGGCTGCCCTGGCGTGGAGCAATGGACGACGGCCAGTTGCCCTGGAAGAACCACTGCATGAGCAGTTGCTCGGTACAGGAGACGAGTGCCTCCTGGGCGGAAAGGTCGACGTCGGCGCCGCGGCCAGAGACCCGTGAGGCGCGAAGCCCGGCCAGCGCGCAGATGGCGGCGTACAGCCCGGCCGTGTGGTACGTCTGGTTGCCGTAGCCGGCCAGGGGTGGCGTATGGGCGTCGCCTGTCACAGAAGCAGCGCCAGAGAGGGCGTTCGCAACGAGGTCGTTTGCGAGCAGGGCAACGCCGCGGCCCGCAGGGGAGACCGTGACGCGGACCAGGCCCGGATTCACCTCGCGCACGGCTCCGACGTCGAGCGGCTCGGCGGCGGCCGGCCAGTCGTCCAGGAGGATGTCGCCGCCGTGCAGCAGCTCGAGCAACTCGGCCCGCCCCAATTCCGTGGAAAGGTCAACTGCCTGGACACGCTTGCCGGCGTTGTACCAGGTCTCCTGGATGGAGCGGCCGGACGCCAGGAACGGAGGCTCCGCGGTGAGCGGGTCGCCGAAGGGGCCAACGACGCGAATCACGTCCGCGCCTGCCTCGGCGAGAAGCTTTCCGGCGTAGACGCCGTTCCACCCGGCGCATTCGACAACGCGGACGCCCGCGAGCGGGCCCTGATTAGCCATAGCGGGCCAGTCTACAGAGGCGAACGACGAGGGACGAGAGACACATACGAGCGGGGCGGGGCGCTAACGTCTAGGAGCAGGGTGTTGGTACACTGCCCGCGGGGCCTCCTCCCCATGGTTGGCCGATGAAGATCTTCGACGTGCACATCCACTTTCCCCGGAATTGGGAAAACCCGGATGAAGACCAGGAGCCGATGGTCGAGCGTCTCGCCGAGGTTGCGGCCGCGGCGGGCGTCACCAAAGCCTGTGTGCTCACCGGTGGGCGGTTCGGGCCGTCGTACGAACGTGGCATGCAGATCCTGGAGCGGTACTCCGATATCTTCATTCCCGTGGCCGTGATCGATCCGGAGGAGATCGACGGCGCGGGCGTTCAGGGCCTCTACGACCTGGGCTACCGCGGTCTCAAGCTCATCGGCGTAGCGCGGAATTACGACGAGCCGGACTACATGCCCGCCTACGCGAAGGCGGAGGAGCTGGGCATGCCGGTGCTGTTCCACATGGGCGTCATCGGTGGTGGCCTCGACTATTCGATCACCCACCCGCGGCGGGACGCGGCGGCCGCGCAGGCGTACCAGCGGATGATGGCAATGCAGAACCGCATGCCCGTCCGGAACGTGTCCGCGGCGCGCATGAGCCCGCTCCACCTTGACACCATCGCGAACCGCTTCCCCCGCTTGCGCGTCATCGGCGCGCACCTGGGCAACCAGGGCAACTACGAGTATGCGGCTTCGGTAGCGCGGTGGCGCCACAACGTCTGGTTCGACATGAGCGGCGGCGAGACCATCGAGCGGCATGCCGTGGAGCGCAAGCTCATCGGTGGAGAATTTGGGGTCGAGAAGCTTGTCTTCGGGAGCGACTGCGGGATGGACGACATCCGTACGCATATCGGCCGTTTCGAGGCCATGTACGACCTGCTCGAGCTCAGCGACGATGAGCGCGAGCGGCTCTGGTGGCGAAACGGGGCGGAGATCTACGGCCTCGAGACGCCGCGGTTCGCAGGGGAGTGACGACTGGCCGCCACCGTCAGCGATAACGCGCCAGCAGTGGGGGGCGCCGTCCGTTCGGCGGTCCTTGCCGTGCTGGTGGGGATCGGGCTGATCGCCTACCTGGGGCTGCGCCCGTCGCAGCCGTGGGTACTGTGGTTGACGGCAGGCCTGGCCGCCGTGGCCGTGGACGGGATTGTCCGCTCCAGCCCACGGTGGCATGGCGGCGGCATCTTCGCCTCGGCGGTGTACCTGTTCCTGCCGGGGCTGGCCGTGCTCGGAGCAGGGCTGTTCATCGATCACGCCGTTGACGGCTATGCGCGCCCGGCCTCTGCCATACTGCCGGCCGCCGCCGTGGGCGCCATCGCATTCGGTGAATACCACACCGTTGACTTCGGTTCGCGAATCTACGGAGCAATGCGGCTGGCGCTGGCCGTGGCCACATACCTCACGGCATTCGCGCTCTACACGGTCGTCTTTGGCAACGATCTGCAGCTAGCGCTCGGCGCGGCATGCACGGGCCTGGTTAGCATGGCCCTTTCGATGGAGTTGCTCCGGGAAAGCCGGCTGCTGGGGCCAACGTCGGTGCTCGTCGGCTTCGCCATCGGCGTCTCCATGGCCGAGTTCCGCCTCGTGCTCTATTTCTTCGCGCTCGACGGACTGCTCGCAGGAGCATTGCTTATCATCGGCTTCTACCTCGCCACCGGGCTGGTCCACCATCTGCTGGACCATGATCTCGAATGGGCGACGGCGTCCGAGTACCTCCTCGTGGCGGCAGTCGGCACCGTGGCGGTGGTGGTGACGCGGGGCTTCGTGTAGCGCCTCCGGCTCCCCCCGCTGGAACGGACGTCCTCGGGCTGTCGCTTGGTGCTTGTGCCGGATTTACCGTCTCGATATTGTTTAGATAAGGAAGAGAGATGGCAGCGCGGTGGATCCTGGTTGCGTGCGTGATCCTGGCGGCGGCTTACGGGTCGCGGGACAAGATCCTGGAAGACGCGCACGAGAGCCCGCCAGGTGCGAAGTTGGACATCGGCGTGGAGCAACGGGCCTACCCGGTCTGAGACAGCGGTACGATCTCGCGTTCGTAGCAGTCGCCGCAGCGCCGCCTCTGGCGCCTCAGCTCATAGCTCGCCTGGAGGTTCATCCAGAACTCGGGTGAGGTTCCGAAGAAGCGGCCCAGCCTCAGCGCAGTATCCGCGGTGATCGCCCGCGTGCCGTGGACAATCTCGTTGATCCGCCGGGGCGCCACGCCGATGCTTCTTGCCAGCCGGTGCTGGCTCATGCCCAGCTCCTTCAGGAAGTCCTCGAAGAGGATCTCGCCCGGATGGACCACGGGAAGAAGCTCGCTCTCCCCGCGTTCGTCAATGGTAGTCGACGAGTTGGACGTCATGGGCATAACCCTCCTCCCACCGGAAACAGACCCGCCACTGGTCGTTCACACGGATGCTGTACTGGCCGCGCAGGCTGCCGGTGAGTGCCTCCAGCCGGTTCCCCGGCGGGTTGCGGAGGTCGTCCATCCGTGTCGCCGCCTCCAGCGCGAGCAGCCTCCGGTGGGCCGCCCGCTGAATGCCGGCCGGGAACCTCCGCGATCACTGCCCGGCGAAAATGCGCCGCGTCTCGCCGTCGCCCAACGAACCAATCACAACCTCGTAAGCATCGTCACAATGACCGCGTAACGTCAAGCGTTATGCCGGGAGGTTGCGCCGGAGGCGCGACTCCGCCCGGCAGCAGGAGGCGTCTGCCACCAGAGATCCGGCACGGGTGAAACTGTGGTTCAATCGCGTGCGAAACCGATGGCTACTGTCACCATTTGCTCGTGGAACATCAACGGGATTCGCGCGACGCTAAAGACGGGCGACCTGCAGCGGTGGCTTGCCACCTCCGCCCCCGGCATCGTGGGAATGCAGGAAGTGAAGGCGACGCCAGAGCAGGTGGACGAGTCCGCGTGGCGGGACCTCGGCTATGAGTCCACCTGGCACTGCGCTGAGCGGCCTGGCTATAGCGGCGCAGTTCTGCTCACGAAGACGCCGCCGGTGTCTATTCGTCACGGGCTCGGGCTTCCCGAATTCGACAGCGAGGGCCGGGTGATCGAAGCCGAATGGCCGGGCTTCACGCTGCTCACGGCCTATTTCCCCAACGGCGGCAACAAGGGCAGCCGCCTCCCCTACAAGTTCGCGTTCTACGAAGCGTTCCTGGCTCGGGTGAACGCACTGCGGGCCGAGGGCCGCGACGTGGTGTTCATGGGCGACCTGAACATCGCCCACACCGAGATGGACGTCGCCAGGCCGCGCGAGGCGGAGAAGGGCACCGGCTTCCTGCCGGAGGAGCGAGCATGGATCGACCGGCTCGTTGCTGACGGGTGGATCGACACGTTCCGGGCTCTGCACCCGGACCAGCGCGACGCCTACACCTACTGGGACGCGTGGCGCGAGCGGCGGGCGCGCAACATCGGGTGGCGAATCGACTACGTTTGGGTCTCGGCGGGCCTGGCACCGAAACTTCGCCGGGCGTTCGTTCAGCCGGAGGTGATGGGATCGGACCACTGCCCCGTTGGGATCGAACTGGACGTGGACTGAGAGTCCGCTGCCGAATTCGGGCTCCCGGTGTGAATTTCAGCGACTCAGACGGGTCATAGAAGGCTCATCGGGTCGACGTCGACAGACCAGCCTTCGCCGAGGCGGATCGCGGCGACGAGCGGGACCGGGTCGCGCCCGCGGACCAGGACCTGCCA